>Ga0213859_10000323_pt1 | contig 21760 bp, 19 predicted proteins | sample PICome_2_FD_160133 | JGI IMG/M metagenome (GOLD analysis project Ga0213859, IMG submission 160133) | Coastal seawater microbial communities near Pivers Island, North Carolina, United States - PICO304 | ecosystem: Environmental > Aquatic > Marine > Coastal | place: USA: North Carolina...
TACCCCATTTTTCTAAATATGGCTTTAAATTAAACTTTCTAGCTGCTGAATCTGATGTCATATACCTTATTTTTCCGTATATTTTTCTCTCTGGACCCCAGGCTCTGTCATATCTACCCAAAATCCAGAAAACTCCAGAGTAAGAGTTAGGATCTCGTCCGTCTAGTGAATATCTGTCATTTAAAGTAATCATATAAGATAAAGCAATTTGAGGATTTGGAGACCACTCTAAAATCTTTTTTCCCCATAACATTCTGAGATAATTCTGAATTACACCTTGTTCTCTGAGTTGATTTTGTGCTGCATTCCAAATTTCATCATGGGTCTGGGAGTAAGTGAGCTGTTCAAGGCTATAGATATGTTCCCTTTCATCGCTTGAATGTTCATGAAGCGTTTTAATTGCCCACTCTGGCAAACTTGAATATTGATTGTAGTTAGCACGTCTTACGCAAGTATGATATCCAAGTTCACGCCAAGTAATTAATTCATCTAAAAAGCTTTCAAAATTGAGTGATCCTCCCCACCAGCCTTCTCTCCTTCCAACTAAAGTGGGATTAATTTTTTCGGGTGACCATGACTCATGTTCGACTAATCTCTCAAATACTTCATGAGTAGAAATTTGCCCAAAATGAAAGTAAGGTGACATTTCACTACTTGCTCTCTTTGATGGATCGCTTCTATGTTGTGCATAGTCGCTATACCCCTCAGAAAGAAAATCATTAAATCTTTGTAAAGCATTTGAATATCCACCTTTAATTGAACTGACTTTTACAGATTTATCTATTGTCAATTGATCAAGAAATGAATCTATGTCTGTGTTTCTAAAATCAAAAGGTTTCCAGGTTTTTTCTACTGAAGAAATAATTGAATTATCAAAATCTTTTATTAACTCATCTAATGGGTCTTCCAGTGGAGTCTCAACTATAAAATCTTCCAAATTTTTATGTAAATATCTTCTAAAATCATGAGCACGTACATACTCTTTTTCAGATAGCCTTATTGGCACTAGTCCGTTTGAATCGACCAACTCATATCTTGATGGTATCTCTCCAGATGCCTTAGCTGTCATTTGTGGAACAAAGTAGGTTGGGTAGTCATCTGTTACTACTACTGATGCCTGCTTAGAAATCTCCATAAGAAGTCCTTCAGACTGTTTTGGTTCTGTTTCAACAAATGGATAATAGTAAGCCTTTGTTTTTGATACAGCTTCAGAAACTTCCTTCATTCCGTCCATCATGAATTTATGGAATCTCAGACTCGACATTGGATAATCAAGAATTAGTGGTTCTAAAATTACTAAAGGCTGAGATAATTTATTAGCCCATTCGACTGCACGCTGTAGTGCAAAATTATACTTTGTTCTTTTAAATGCGATACACCAATAGATAACAAACTTTGACGAATTCACATCTGGGGTGATATCTTTTAGTGTTGTTACTCTTGAGTAAGGAACTTGGACCATAAAAATATTATAAGTCGATTAGGAAAGAAGTGAAAATAATTAGATTTGAAATAGGTTTTAAATTTATTTTTAATTAGCTACAATATTAAAGATTAAATTATGGGTGCAATAAATATAAATAATGTTGGAAAAATTTATCCAAACGGAACTAGGGCTCTTGAAGACGTAAATATAGAAATTAATGACGGTGAATTTGTTGTTCTAGTTGGTCCATCTGGCTGTGGTAAAACAACACTTCTTCGGATGGTTGCTGGACTTGAAGATATTACTGAGGGTAAGATTTCTATTGCTGATAAAGTTGTAAATGAAATTGCACCTAAAGATCGTGACATAGCAATGGTATTTCAAAACTACGCACTATATCCTCATATGTCTGTTTACGACAACATGGCTTTTTCTCTTAAGCTTCGGAAATTGCCTAAAGATGAAATTGACCAAAAAGTTAAAGATGCAGCAAAAACTTTAGAAATAGACGAGTTATTAGATAGAAAACCAAAGGCTTTATCTGGTGGTCAGAGACAAAGAGTAGCCATGGGAAGAGCAATTGTAAGAAATCCACAAGCATTTTTAATGGATGAGCCGTTATCTAATCTAGATGCTAAATTACGAGTTCAAATGAGAGCTGAATTAGGACAGCTTCATTCACAACTTGAAACTACTACCTTATATGTTACACATGACCAAGTTGAGGCAATGACTATGGGTGATCGTGTTGCGGTCATAAGAAAAGGCGTTCTCCAACAAATAGATACACCAAGAGAAATTTATTTATATCCAAAAAATATTTTTGTAGCGGGATTTATAGGAAGTCCAGCTATGAACTTTGTATATGCAGACATCAAAACATCCACAAAAGGAACGACATTGATTTTTGGTAATGATAAAATTTTGGCTAAAGATGCTCCTGAGGCCTTAAAAGAGTATGAAGGAAAAGAAATTGTTCTTGGAATAAGACCAGAAGCATTTGAAGATTCCGTGTATGCAAACAAAAAAGAGTTTACAGAAGATATAAATATTGATGTATCTCTTTTAGAACAACTTGGCTCAGATACTTACATTCATTTTTTCAAAGATATAAAACCTGTACAAACTGAAGCAATTGAAGAAATTTTAGCTGATGAAGGTGAGGATATTTCAGTATTGGGAACACAGACAAAATTTATTGCAAGAATTAATCCAAATGCGACTATAGAAGAAGGTCAAAACATAAACCTTGCAATTGATCCAACAAAATTGCATTATTTTGATCCTGAAACTGGGATGGCTATAACTTAAATTTCTCTATCAAGTTCGTTTAGAAGTTTAACTAAGTTTTGAGGACCTTCTTTAATATATTCTTTAAAAAGCTTCCATAACAAATTTGAACCAATAGGTCTAGCCATGATTTCTGAAGCATCATATCTGAATAAGTCTTTTTGTAATGCATCATGAACAATTGAATACTCATACTTGGTTAATTCATTATTTATTATTTGTTTATTAAATTTTTGATTGGCAGATATAAATTCTGTGTCTTGGTAAGACGACCAAGTTTCACCAAAATTTTTTGAAAGAATTTTAGAAATGACTTTCTTTGATAATTCATTGTCTTTTATCAAAACTATATTGTCTCCAATGCCTACCACTGAATTTTCAAAATTTATTTTTGGTACGTTAGTTACTGCAAAGTCTTTTAAGTATTGATAATCCTCAGGAATATAATATCTAAAATAATGTCCACTCCAAGACATAAAGCACTCTGTTGAATCATCCAACAATACCTTAGGGAGATTTCTAAACTCTTTACTTATTATTGATCCTGGACCGTTATGTATATGGTTATCGTAAAATATAAAATCTTCAATTTGTTTAATTGATAAGAAAATTTTTATATTTGAAGCATTAATTTCTAACTTTGACCATTCATCATATACTTTTGGACCGTATTTTGTTAAGAGTACATCTTCCATCCAGTTAGTCTGAACCCATCCTGTAGAAGCAGAGCTTTCTGAATTCGCACACCATGGGCTTATACCTTTATCTGCAATTTTCTTTGTATCTTTAAGTAAGGTATCAAAACTATCAAATGTAATATTATGTTGTTCAAATTTTGAAATATCATACCAAATTAATGAATTTGGGAATAACCTTGTCCACCCACCGTAAATACTATCTTCATGTGAAACAATAGAGATAAGGTGATTTGGGTATAGATTGGAAATTAATTTGTCATCTACAAGTACATCATCCAGACTGTATATCAATTGTCGTTCAGCAAGATTTACTACTCCTTGAGGGTTGGGAATTATAGCAATCGAACTTGAGCTATTTGGGTTATTTATAATAAAAGTCTCAGCATCAGAAACAGATTCATATTTAATTTTTATTCCCAGTTCATCTGCAATAATATTCAGTTCTTCTATAAAATATTCTTGCTCATGAAACTCAGGTCCAATAATGACAACTTCTGGAGGGTCAAATGCAAGAAATGAAAATGTAATCATAATTAAACCAGTTAAAGAAAAAAATAATGTTTTTTTATTCAATGTTTAATCCCATAATAAAGCTGCACCTCTTACACCGCTTGAAGAACCGTGTTTAGATTTTAAAATCGGAGTATTAAAAAAATTAGAGGCAATATAAGGAATAATTCTCTTTGGTACTTCTTCATACAACTCTTCGATATCTGACATCCCTCCGCCACAAACTATTACATCTGGATCTAAGAGATTAACTACTGAGCTAAATGCACGTGCTGTACGTTCAAAATATTTATCCATGACTTGTTCTGAGTTTTTATCCCCTTCTCTAAAATTATTAACTATATCCCTTGAAGGTTTTTTTTCATTAGTAACAAATGAATAATAACTTTCTAAACCTGGACCAGATAGAAAGACCTCAATTGCTCCTATTCTCCCACAATGTCTCTGAACTGACTTTTCATAATCATCCATTGGTCCTGGGATAGGATTTTGACCCCACTCTCCAGTTAATTTATTTGGACCTACAACAAGTTGTTTTCTGAAAGTATAACCTGCTCCTACTCCAGTGCCCATAATTACCGCAAACACAGAGTCATAATCTTGTCCAGCACCATCAATTGATTCAGATACTGCAAGACAATCTGCATCGTTTGCAATTCGCACTTCAAATCCAAGCTTGCTTTCTAAATCTTTTTTCACGTCTTGTCCTTCTAATGCTTCAGTATTTGAAACTTGAACTAATCCTGTTGTAGGATGAAGTGATCCCGGCATTCCAATTCCTACAGTAAATTCTGAAAAATCTGAAGAGATATCGTTGATTAACCTAAATACTGTATTGATTATTTCAACATAATTTTCTTTGGGTGCATCAACACGTTTTCTTAAAATTTCTTTTCCTGTTGATGGGTCAAGTACAATACCTTCAATCTTTGTACCTCCCCAATCTATTCCTACTTTCATGTCAATTGCTCAATTCGAAATTTATACTATATTTCTCTATGTTACTAGTGCCTATTACTTCTATTTGGTTTAATTTGTTTTGCATCCAAATGTATGGCGCATCAGGATAACCATCTGCATAATCCGTAGCAACACCAACTAAATATTTTTCACCGTTGGATAGATTAATTTCTAAATTTCTAAGATAATAGAAGTAATTCTCACACCTATCATTAGTTGAGCGATCTCTTATCCCTGAGATTGAAGATTTAAAATTTTTACTTTTCTCTAAAGTAATTAAAAATTCTCCCGATCCAAATCCCTCCCATTTTGGACCTACACATATTCCTGTAAATTCGCTTTCATAATCTTCTCTGAATTTCATATCAAAAACTAAATTATAACTTTCAATGTTGTCGTCATTATTAGGAAAAGATTGAACAGTAATTTTTACTTCTTCATTTGAAAAGCTATTTTCGATATTAACAACTAGCTTGCTAGCAACTGTATGTCTATCGTTATCTGCATCAATAACATATGTATAAGTAGTAACACTTGAACAGAAAATAAATAAAAAAAGTAGCAGTACCTTGAGGGGCTTCAACCCTTTACAGCTCCCCCAATTAATCCTCTAATGAAGAATCGTTGCAAACTAAAGAATACTATCAACGGAACAATCATAGATATTATCGCACCAGAAGTTCTTAGGTGCCAAGCTTCACCGAACTGACCCACTGCTAACTGTGAAACATGTGAGGTAACAACAAGGTTTTCGGGACGATATATGCCTAAAAATACATTGGCAACTAAAAAGTCATTGTACACCCATAAAAACTGGAAAGTTCCAAATGCAGCTATACCAGCTACAGACAAAGGAAGGACTAACTTAAAGAACGTTGTAAAGTTGCTTGCACCATCAATTTTTGCAGACTCAATAACGCTTTTTGGCAGCCCCATCATAAAATCTCTTAATAAAAATGTTGCTAATGGGAGACCAAAACCTGTATGGGCAAACCAAGTAGCAACATAAGTTCCGTTAATATCTAAAGCTGGAATTATAGTTACTCCAAAAACTTCGGCTCCACTTTTAAATAGCTGTAATAATGGAACTAACGACATTTGTAATGGAATAATCATAGAACCAACAACCAATAAAAACATTACATTCTTTCCTTTAAATTCCATAAAAGCAAACGCATATGCTGCGAATGCAGCAATAGTTATTGGAATAATTGTAGAAGGAATAGTGACTGCAAATGAATTATAGAAAGACCTATTAAGACCGTCGGCAAAAAAAATCTCAGAATAATTTTCAAGTGTTAGTTCAGACCAAATCTGACCTGTAAAAACAGCGTCCCACCAAGTAGTTCTTTTTATACTTTCGCCTGGTCTGAATGAGCTTAAAACAAACCCAAAAATAGGAAAAAACCAGGTTAAAGCAATTGTTATCAATATAAGTTTTGACACAGGTTTGTCATACCATTTTTGTGTATCACGTGTCATTATTCTGCTATCTCTCTTTCCCTTTTAACAGTAAACCAAATAACTGGGAAAACACAAACAAAGATGAGAACTGCAACAGTTGCTGATCTTCCTATATTTCTATACTTAGAAAATTCATCTAACATTTTTACTGCTAAAAGGTTTGTCTCTAAATCTCCTCTTGTTCCAACATAAATAATATCAAAAGCTTTTAGTACAGTAACAACCATGTAAGTTCCAACAACAACAATTGTGCTTTTAATATATGGAATAACTATTGAAGTAAATACTTTCACTTCTGAAGCACCATCAATTTGACCAGCTTCCATAATTTCTGATGGTATAGCTTTTATTCCAGCAGAAAAAACTACTGCAGCAAATCCAGTAAACATCCAGATCATTATGACCATTAGTAGTAAAGTATTTAGTGGAATATTTGTTATAAAATTATTGAACCAAATATCTTGATCTAGGTTCTGGACAAAAGGGAGGTTACTAAGGTCTCTTTGTTGTAACCAACCAATTGGAGATAAGCAGTTTTCATCTCCAACTCTTCTAATTTCACCCAGAATCTCTTTATTATTTCCACAAATATAATTTCCTTGATCAGACGAAACTCTGAGTCCATTAATAATACCAATTTGTGTTAGTGGTGGTGGTCTATATTCATAGATAAACTTAAAAATTGCACTTGCACCAACTGCAGAAATTGCCATTGGTAAAAATACAATTGATTTAAAAAAAGCTTCTCCTTTATTTAATCTATCAGTCAACCAACCAACAGCTAATCCTAAAATTAAAACAAAAGTTACAACAAAAATAAGCCATAATACCTGGTTCCTGATTGTTACAATCATTTCAGCATCAGAAAAGGCCCAAGTATAATTTTCAGTACCTATAAAACTAGTACCGTATCTGTCTTGAAAACTTAAATAAATTGTGCGGAGAGCAGGATATATTAAAAATAATCCAATCATAAAAATAGTTGGACCTACAAACATTCGTGCTTCGAGAGAATCTCTACTATCTTTATCAGAATAAGAAATGATTTTATTCATACCAAAAAACAAAAGAAAAACAAAAGTAGAACCTATAAGAATACCTAAAATCATTAGCATATTTCTAGATAAGATATCTGTTAATTCTCTGAACAAAATAGCCTGACTTAAAAACCAAACTAATGGAAAAAATCCTAATGCAAGTGTTGATATTCCAAAATTTAATAACTTTTCTCTTTGAGTTTTATGTTTCATCTTTACTAACTTTACAATAAAAAAGATAGCCACCCAAATGGGTGGCTATCAAATTATTTATTCAATTAATGGCTTACGGCCAAGATTTTTGAATATTATCTAATGCTGTATCGACATAGCCTGGTCCTTCAACGGCCAAGTTCATCATTTCTTTCCAGAATGAACCTGCGCCTACTTCAGGAGGCATTAAGTCTGATGCATCAAATCTAAATGCGTTAGCTTCTAGAGCAGCAGCAGCAATATTACCAAACTCTTTGTAGATATCGCTTCCATATCTATCTGAAGGATAGAATGCGTGGCCGCTTAATCTTGAGTTTTGTGGACTTGCAGCAATGCTGTCAAAGAAATCAAGCTCTAGCATATATGCAGCTACAGCTTTTGTTGCTTCTCTATCATTAAATGCTCCCCACATATCTCCACCACCTAATGCAGCTTTTGGTAAACTTGGGTCAATTACTGGGAATCCAAAAACAGTAGTTTTTGATCCAGCAAATTCCTGCTCACCTTCAGGCCAAAAAGCAGTGATAAATGAAGCTTGTCTGTGCATAAAGCAACCTGGATTGCCATTTGCATCTTTAACGAACATAGGATCTTGCGCGCTACCAAAGCTTGTGGATACAATTGCGTCTACTCCACCAGCAACATAGTTTTCAGTATGCATAATTTGGCTTAGAAGTGTTGCAGCATTTTTTACAACTGGATCATCAAATGCTAATTCATTTGTAACCCACTTGTCATAAGTAGCTGTACCTTCTCCGGTTCGAAGCATAATATCTTCCATCCAGTCAGTAGCTAACCAACCTGAAGCTCCGTTTGAGTACATTCCAAAACAGAATGGAGTCATACCATCTGCAACAATTTGATCAGCAAGTGCAATCATTTCGTCCCATGTTTCAGGAACTGAGTACCCTCTTGCAGCAAATTCGTCTGGTTGATACCAAACAAGGCTCTTTAAGTTTGTAGATCCAACACCACCATAAACTACGCCATCAACTTCTCCCAAACCTACCATGTAAGGTGAGTAGTTGGCTCTGTAGTCTGCAATGTCAATACCTAGATCTTCTAAAGGAACATGGTAACCTCTATTTGCAGCATCGACCAAACCTCCTGGTTGTGGCCAAAGAGCAAAGTCAGGAGTGTCACCTGATTCCATTTGAATTTGTATTTCTTGCTCGAAGTTATCTGATCCTGTGTAAGAAACAACAATACCTGTTTCTTCAGTGAAGGAATCAAATGCAGCTCTAAATAGATCTTGTTCAACACCGATTAATGCACCGGTAATTGTGACTTCTTCGCCTTCAAGGCTTCCGCCACCACAAGCTCCAAGAATTAGAGTTAAGAGTAAGAAACTAACCAATAATGGTTTCTTCATTTTTCCCCTTTGTGTATACGTACGTATGCTAAAAAATAAGGAATTCTTAGCAACACAAATTATACATTTGCGTTCTAAAAGTTTAAAGTGAGATAAAAATTATTTATCACAAAATAAGGTACTTTGTGAATATTTAAAGTGCCCGGGGGGGGACTCGAACCCCCACATCCTTTCGAATAACGGATTTTAAGTCCGTCGCGTCTACCAATTCCGCCACCCGGGCTAATATCTAATTTAGTATTTTTTGAGTATTAGACCCTCTAAAATATCGTTTTTTGAAATTATAATTAGAGAATTGCTGTAGTGGCTAAGAATTATTTCTAATAAAAATATACCTGATGTAATAGTTGCTGCTCTTTTAGGATCGATACCTTTAAATTTAGTGATAATTTCTGCTTCGCTCATTTTTAGTAATCTATTATTTATTTCTTTAACGTTATCAATATCAATCGTCAATTCATGCAGCTCTTCTTCGTTAAAATTTTGTTGATTTAGAAATATTGATCCCAATGAGAGTGCTGTACCTGATACTCCGATTACATTTTTTTTATTTTTAATATCTAAATGGGATAATTCTGTCTCAATTTCTCGTTTTGCTTCCTCAATTAATTCATTACTAATTGGTAGGTGTGAAAAGTATTTTTCAGATAATGTTACTACTCCTAAATTAAGTGACTTTGGCATGGTTTTATTCTCAAACTCAAAGATAAATTCAGTGCTTCTACCACCAATATCAATAATCAAAAAATTTTCAAAATTTTCCATGAAGTGCAATACTCCAATGCTTGTTGTTATCCCCTCTTCATGACCAGATAAAACTTCAACTTCAAAGTTGTATTTTTTTCTGATATTTTCAATTATTTCATGAGAATTTTTTGCATCTCTTAATGCAGCTGTACCAACAACAAAAACATCATCAACATCGTTTTCAATCAACAATTTTTTATAATCCCTTAAAGTAGAATTTACTCTTTTAAAAGCCTCAGCTGAGATAACTCCTGTCTGCTCTATGTTTTCAGACATTTTTGTTACAACATGCTTTCGAATCAATACATTAAACGCCTGGTCATCAACCTCTGCGATTAAAAGCCTAGTAGAATTTGATCCAAGATCAATCGAGGCAAGTTTTACCATTCAACTTTCCATTCAGGGTTTCTTTGAAAATTATTTTCGTCAATACAGGGTTTTTCACAATTAAATGATCCTATTGATTCTATAACAATTTTCCCAATAGGATTTTTCCCTGTTGAGATTTCATCTGCAGTATGAGAATGTAAGCACTTAATTGATTCTGTAGCTCCGCCAACACCGCCTGTTGGTAAATGTTTATTTGATAGATCATGGGAGTTCTCTCTATCTTGCTGATAGCTAATTTGGCGTTCACTCCATTCTGCTTTAAGGTTTGGATTGTTTAAAATTTCAATATCTAATTCAGCTATTAAACCTTGGGATTCTAATGAACCTATTTTTTTGTTGTACATTGGACAAGTTAACCAATAGGTAGTTGGAAAAGGCGTACCATCATCTAGGTTGGGAGGGACTTTAATTGCAGCTGGCAAATTTAAATGGCATCTTGATGAAACAGTAACTTCGCTTCTTAAGCTTCTATCAATTTGTGCTTCGACAATCTTTTTGTCTTTATCCACCTTCTTGACCAACTATAAATTCAACAACATATTCAAAAACAGATTTAGATCTATCACTGTTCATTACTTCTTCTATAGGAGTAACGGGTTCTGGAATATCGTAAACATAAAGAATCTCTCCCTCTTTACCATATCCTCTCTCTCTTAAAACACGTTCTAGCTTTTCTGGATCGTCTAAATCTGAGATTTGTCTATTCCATTCCTCAATTTGATTTTCAATAATTTGCTTTTCTAATTTATTGTTTTCTATTGCCTTTTCTAAATCTATATATGAGTTGTAAGTTGTTTGAACATTATCAAAAAAAAAGATTAGAAAAGACACAACAAAAGCAATGACTAAAATACGTGTAAGTACGTTATTCCCTGTTCTTTTTAAAGTTTCCATTTTTTATTGTTAAAATTTTCAAATCCAACTTGTTCTGCGATTCTTAAAAGCTCATTGTATTTTGCAGTTCTCTCTCCTCTTGCAGGCGCACCCGTTTTGATTTGTCCACTTGAAGTTCCAACTACTAAGTGACTAATAAAAGAATCCTCCGTTTCGCCAGATCGGTGGGATACCATGCTTGTGTAATTGTTCTTATTTGCAAGTTTCATAGTGTTAATTGTTTCGGTAACACTCCCAACTTGATTAACCTTTATCAAAATTGAATTTGCACATTCTTGGTCAATTCCTTTTTGTAAAATTTCCTCTTGGGTGACAAAAAGATCGTCACCAACTAGTTGTACTTTTTCACCAATTTTTGATGTTAAATATTTCCAGCCTTCCCAGTCGTCTTCAGCTAACCCATCTTCTATAGATACAATCGGATATAAATTAGACAATTCAATTAAATAATCTGACATTTCAGTATTTGATAGAGTATTACCTTCAATAAGGTAGCTACCATCATTAAAAAACTCAGAAGATGCTGCATCGAGAGCTAGGGAGATTTGTTCTCCTGGCCTGTAACCCGATTCTGCAATGGACATCATTATTTCATCTAAAACTTCTTTACTTGATGAAAAGTTTGGAGCAAAACCACCCTCATCTCCAACATTTGTAGCTAATCCATTATCTTTGAGCCTTTTTTTAAGTGTATGATAAATTTCAACACCAGATCTAAGTGCATCATCAAATTTTTCAAAACCATGAGGTACGATCATAAATTCTTGAATATCAACAGAATTATCAGCATGTGCACCACCATTTAAAATATTCATAAATGGAACTGGAAGAGATGGGTCTCCATAAATATTTGGTATTAATTCATATACATATTTTTGAACTGATTTGCTATGAGCAACTATATTTGCCATTGAAACTGCAAGTATTGAATTAGCACCAAGACTACTTTTATTTGTTGTTGCATCAAGTTGAATTAAAGTAGTATCTATATTTTTTTGATCTTCAGCGTCTTGCCCAATTAAAACCTTGGAGATGACTTTATTAACATTTTCTACTGCTTTAGTTACCCCTTTACCGTTAAACTCTTTTGAATCATCTCTTAATTCATGAGCTTCAAGAGTGCCTGTTGAAGCACCGGAAGGTACAGCAGCTCTTCCCCAAGAACCATCTTCTAAAGTAATTTCAACTTCAACTGTAGGATTAGCTCTTGAATCTAGGACATACCTAGCGAAAACATTAGTAATTTTATTATTCATAACCCTGTTACTTAAAATTTAGCAGAAAAAGGATAATTTGTTACTTTAATTGACTTTTCTTGGCTTCTTCCCAAAGTGTTTCTATTGCAATACTCGGATCTGTGTTCTTCTCAACATATTTTGCACGTTCGATAAATCTCTGAGTTGATTTATTAAGTTGTATTTCTGGATCTGCCTCAAGATATCTGCAGATATTTACCACTGAAAATAAAATATCTCCTATTTCACTTTTTCTATCTTCATCGTTTTGTGCTTCTTTTAATTCCTCTACTTCAGACAATAAATCTTGTAATGCTTCCTGATAGTTTGCGTACGTTAAATCTAGTTTTTTTGCTTTACGCTGTGTTTTAAATGCTTTGGTTATAGATGGTAATTTTTGATCAATATCATCAAATATAGAGTCAGAGCTTTCTTGCTTTTTGATTTCCTCCCATTGCTTTTCAACATCTTCAGCACTTTCTAGTTCTACGTCCCCAAAAACATGTGGATGTCGGTTGATAAGTTTTTCCTGTAATTTAGAAACTACATCTACAATAGAAAAATGTTTGTTTTCCTCTGCAATTTTTGAATGTAAAAGAATTTGTAACAGTAAATCACCTAACTCTTCATTCAACATATTGTGATTCTCAGGATTGGTTTGAATAGCTGCAAGTGCATCAAGAAGTTCATATGCTTCCTCAATTAAATGCTTCGCCAAAGATTCGTGAGTCTGCTCTCTATCCCAAGGACATTCTTTGCGTAATCGTGAGATAATATCAACCAAATCATCGAATTCTTTCATAATCAAAGAATACTATCTAATAATTCGTAGGTGCTTTTAGGAGTTAAAGAGTGTTGAAAATTTAATACCAAACGTTTATTTCTAAAAATAAACCTTTTATCATATTTTTCGATTGAAAGTTTGAGATCTTCAGTCAAGTCAACAGGAAATAATTCAACTTGAAATTCTCTAATCTTGCACCTTAGTATTTCTTTTGTTTGTAATATTGATCTAATTTTTGCAGTTGAAAACAAATTATCAGTAATCTCTGGAACTTTTCCAAACCTATCAATAATCTCATTTTTAATCTCATCAACTTTATTAGGTTCAGAATGTTCAAGTCTTTTGTAGATATCTATTCTTTCAGAATCAGCATCAATGTAGCTCTTGGGTATTGAAGAACCCCAGTAGCAATCTAATTTAATTTCTGTTTCTAAAATACTACTTTTATCTTCACTTTTGCCCTCTATAGAGTCTATGACGTATTTATTGAAAATATTTAACCCAACATTGGCAATAAAACCGGACTGTATATCTCCAAGAATGCTTCCTGATCCACGTAACTGTAAATCTTTCATTGCTAGAGAATATCCTGTTGACGTCTGCCCTATGGACTTTATTGCATCGAGTCTTAATTCAGCATCAACGCCTAAATTTGTATTATGAAAAAAGTAAGCAAAACTCTGTTCTCTTCTTCTTCCTACTCTACCTTTCAATTGATACAGTTGAGACATTCCCAAAAGCTCAGACCTTAAAGTAATTAAAGTATTTACTTTAGGTAGATCTATTCCTGCTTCAACAATGGTTGTAGCAAATAAAACATCCACCTTTTTATCCCATACATCCTGCATTGTTTGTTCGATCTGATTAGTCGACAATTGCCCATGTAAAAGTTTGTGATTTAAATTTGGAAAGACCTCTTGAATTTTTTTCATCCAAACTTGTAATTCCTCAATTCGGTTCAACACAAAAAAGACCTGTCCGCCCCTAGAAATTTCACGTTGGATAGCAAGAGCGATAGTTGACTCATCAATATTTCCAACATGTGTAAGTGTCTCTAAACGATTTTCAGGTGGTGTTTCAATTCGAGATGTTTCTCTAATTCCCATTAGTGACTGTTCGAGTGTCCTTGGTATTGGTGTTGCTGTCAGAGTGAGCTTATGAACCTGATTAGAGAGTGACTGAAGTCTATCTTTATCTTCTACACCAAACCTATGTTCTTCATCAATAATCAATAATTTGAGATTTTGAAATTCAATATCATCACTTAAAATCCTATGAGTTCCTATGAGAATATCTACAGAGCCATCTTTGACTCCTTCAACAATGTTTTGTACTTCTTTTTTTGTAACGAATCTACTTAAATGTTTTATATTGAGTGGATAATCTTTCAAGCGATCTACAAAAGTATCAATGTGTTGTTGAACAAGAATTGTAGTTGGAGCTAATAATGCAACTTGGCCTCCTGAAAAAGCAACTTTAATTGCAGCTCTTAATGCAACCTCCGTCTTGCCAAATCCAACATCACCAAAAATTAGACGATCCATCGGTATATTTTTTTCTAGATCTTTTTTAACATCATTAATGGCAGTCAGCTGATCTGGTGTTTCAATATACTCAAAACTATTTTCTATTTCATTTTGCCAAGGGGTATCCTCACCAACAATTAATGAGTCGTTTCTTATATTTCGTAATTTGTATAAATTCAAGACTCTATCTGCAATAATCTTTGCATTTTGCTTGGCTTTTTCTTTTGCTCTTTCCCATTCTGCACCACCAAGATGAGAGAGCCTAGGGTTCTCGCCTCCAATATAAACCTCGAGCTCATTAATTTGTTCTGATGGTACAAAAAGCTTATCGGTACCAGCAAATTTAATCTCTAGATAGTCTTTCTCAACTCCTTTTATTTTTTTTACAACTGTGCCTTCATACAATCCAATTCCATGAAAATTGTGAACAATATAAGTATTTGGAACAAGAATCGCTTGTTCGCTAATCTTTTTTATTTTTCTTTTAGATTTAATCATTTTTCTTTTTTGGAAAAGCGATTCATCAATAATGGCTAAATTTAGGTCTTTAAAAGATGCAGAAAATGAAAACGGATTATCAACAGTGATTACATTGGATAGCATTGAAAACTTTTCTGAAATAACTTTGTTTTTTGTTGAGAGATAAATTTTTCCTATTTCCTTTAGAGAATCAATAATATTTTCTGTGTTGATTGAATCTAAATAATTCGGAAGATTTTCTAGATTTATTAAATCTGATGTTGAATAGACATTAATATCATACTCACCAAAATATTGAGAGATATCTTTGTAACGTGACTTAAAATTTCTGATTTCTAATGAAAAATATTGTTTAAGATTTTCAAAGGTATCCTTTTCGATATCAATAATTTCCTTAAGTTGATTATCTACTATATTTTTGTCGACTATGTGTAGGGTAGCCTTGTTTGTTAAGTCTAGAAGACACTTCTCTACATCTAGATTTTGGGAGTATTGGAACAATTCGTAATCATCTAAATTTTCTTTTTTGTTAGAAGATAAGTTTAAAATATCTGACTGTTGTATTTTAAACAGTTCAGTTGCCGGCACTATGAGGATATCTTTCTTTTCACTAACAGATCGTTGTGAAATTGTATCAAAAGTTTTTATTTCATTAACTAAATCTCCATCAAAAATCACCCGAAGGGGTAAGTCATAATTGATTGGGAAAACATCTAATTGTCCTCCTCTAATCGCAAAACTTCCCTTTGATTCAACTCTATCTTTTCTTTGATACTTTAGATGAATAAGATTCTCAATTAATAAATCAAAATCAATTTCCTCATTTAATGAAATTTTACAAATTTCTAATTCTTCAAAATATATTCTTTGAGATATTGCCTTAATGCTAGTTGCAATATTGTAGGTATCAGTTGTGAGTAGTAGGTGTGCAATTTCTAATCTTTTTCCCTGTATGTCGAGAGATGGAGCAAAAGAATCATAAGAAAGAGTATCCCATGAAGGCAAATGATATATGTTTTTGTTTAAATTAGAAAAATCTGTAGAAAACTCAATAGCCTCTTTATCGGTTGGGAAAATGATAATATTTTTATTCGATTTATTGTTTAAAGCTAATAAAGGGACAAGAGATTCTCTAGATGTGTTAAAAGATTCTAAATTCATAAATTAAATTTTTGATAATGAAATATAATCTTCTTCAATCAGCCAATTGATTGTCTTTTTAATGAATTCATCCAAACTGGTATATTGAATATTTAACTTTTCTTTAGCTTTTAAACCTTCATATTTATGTCCATGTGTAAGAACCCTTGCAGACTCTGAACAAAGAAGAGGTGTGTTGTTTGAGATTAATTTATAAATATCCCCAAGTGGTGCAATTACTTTTAATAAAACTTTTGGAATATATAGTGGGCTTCCATTCCAAGATGAAATGGTTGTTAATTTATTGACTAAATCTTGACTCGATGTTTGAAAACTATTCAGGACATATCTTTCATTATTTTCACCAAACTCTAGGGCGTTATAATGTCCAGAAGTACAATCATCAATATCAACTATTGAGATATTATTTCGTATCAGTGGAGGATAAGTTTTTGATAGTGTTGAAATCAATAATTTAGCAGTGCCAGAAACTCTTCCAGGCCCTTGAACTGAAGATGGATTGACTGAAACAAACTCAAAATTTTTTTCAAAATTAAAGGCCTCTTTTTCAGCTAAAAATTTTGACTCCTCATATTTGCTTAGATAATAACCTCTATGAGTTGAAGATTCGTTTCCGATACTGCCCAGATCCTCACCAAGCGTTACAGCAGAAGATGTATAAACAAATTTAGAAATTCCTAATTGATTACCTAAATTTAAAATATTTTTAGTTCCATCAATGTTTGCATCAAACATATATTGTGGGTTTTTTGAACACATTTTATTTACTCCAGCTACATGAAATATTGCATCAATATTTATATTTTTAAATTGATTGATAAGATTTGAAGTCAAAACATTTCCACTAATAACTGATACTCCTTGAGACTCTAAAATTTTGTTATTCTCTTCAGACCTACTTAATGCGTAAACATTGTGGCCGTTTTCAATTAGTTTTTTGAGTAGCGGCTTACCAACAACTCCAGTTGAGCCAGTAATGAATATATTTTTAAATTTCATTTTGATTGTTTCAAATAATTTGATAGATATTGATATCCAGAAATGTAAGAAAATATTAGTGCACTTAGAACGAACAAATCTGCAATGCTAAAACTTAGGATACTTGTTGAAAAATCCAACATTACAAACCCTATTGCCCAGAACTGAAAACTTGCTTTAGCTTTTCCAAACTTACTTGGAGGAATCATTATCCCATCATTGCCAGCTAAGCCTCTCAATCCAGTAATAACGAATTCTCTGGTAATCAATAACGTTGTGATCCAAATGCTTACTCTATCTATATAAGTAAAGCCTATAAAAATAAATGTAATAAATATCTTATCCGCGATAGTATCAAGGAATGCACCCATTTTTGAAGTTATATTCCACTTTCTAGCTAGACGGCCATCAAAAAAATCTGTCCATGCAGCTATAAAGGCTATTACTGCTGGAACTAACATTAGTCCCTCACTAGAACCATCTAAAAGTAGTAAATATAGAATGACTGGTGCAGAAAATATCCTAAAAAGCGCTAAACCGTCTGGTATATATTTCTTCATTAAATCACATCAATTATTCTTCGTTCAGACGCTGTTTTAATAGCAGTTTCTTTGTCTTTTAAAAACATTTCAATAATATCTACAGAGTCTTCAATCAAAAATTCAACTTCCTCTTCTTCATTATTATAAAACCTGGATAAAACGAAATCTGCAGGGTTAACTCCTTTAGGTGGTCTACCTACTCCAACTTTTAATCTAAAATATTCATTAGATTGCAGGTAAGAATTAATAGATTTAATTCCGTTGTGTCCTCCATCTGAACTCCCACTTTTTAAACGCAACCTACCAAAACCAAGATCGATATCATCATGAATTACTAATATATTTGAAGCTTCAACATTGCTATATTTTAAATAAGCTTTGAGGGCCTCGCCGGAGTTATTCATTGAAACCATCGGAAAAATGATATCTATATTTGAATTTTCAAGAGATGTTTTACCAATCTTAAAACTGCCTGATTGATCTAATTTCAGCTCTATAGAATTTTTAGTGCAAAACTTTTCTAGAATATCCGCACCAATATTGTGTCTTGTTTTTAAGTATTTTGATTGAGGATTCCAGAGACCAACTAAGAGAGTTTTATTATTCTCCAGATTCATCTGAGGACTCTTCCTCAACAGTTTCTTCAGAAGATTCACCTTCGGCTCCCTCTTCGCCTTCTTCGAGTTCTTCACCCTCAAGACCTTCAATTCCCTCTTCCTCTTCAATTGCAGCTCTTGGAAGAGTAATAGTTACTAAAACTGATTCATCATCTTCTAATGCAAGTTCTACCCCCTCTGGCAGTTCTACATTAGATGCAGTTGCATTTTCACCAACATTTAATCCTGAAATATCTAGGTCTAACGAAGAAGGTATATTTGTTGGCAATGTTGAAATTGTTATTGTAGGATTAACGGTCTGTATAAGTCCGCCTTCTTCTTTTACTCCAACAGGTGTCCCTATAAAATTAATCTGTACATCTGCTTCAACTGTTTTTGTAAGATCAATTTGAATTAGATCTACATGCAAAAATTCATTTTTATATGGATGTTTTTGAATCTCTCTAGCTAAAGCAGTATATTTATTTTTTCCAACTTCTAGATTCAAAATTGTGTTTGCACCGGCTTCACTTCTCAGTGCATTATTAAATTCTCTTGCGTCTAAAACTACGGAGACTGGATCCATTCCCATACCATAAATGACTGCTGGTAGAGAACCTGCATTTCTCAATCTTCTTGATTCAGCTGAACCACTATTGTCTCTTAAGTCTGCTTTTAAGTTTGCTTCCATATTTATCCTTACGAATTATATAGAGTAATTAATTTTATTTGCTACTCAAAGCAGTATTTATGCTTTTTCTGTGGCCTTTCTTGCAGAAAGCACAGCAAATGTAAGTGTCAATGCAGCAAATGACCCTGCAGCGATAAACCCTTTAAAAATGACGTCATTTATCCATCCTTCTACCATTAATGCTCTCATTGCTTCAATCACATAAGTAGTAGGGTTGTAAGCAGATGCTGTAGCTAGCCACCCGCGTAAAGCTTCTCGTGGAACAAAAGTTGGTGCTAAAAATAAAGCTGGAAAAAATAAAAACGATGCTGCCTGTGCGCCCTGAGAGGATCCAGATCTTACTCCAGCTGCGACTGAATATCCTGCAAAGCCCATTCCCCAAAGAAAAGCTATAGAGAGTACTATGAAGTAACCAATTGTGCCAACCGCTGGATCAGCGCCAATAATTTTTCCAATTACCATTATTAGACCTGCTTGAAGTAAAACTCTCATTGCTCCAACTATCATTGGTGCAAGTATTATTGCCCATTTGGAAATTGGCATACTTTGATAACGCTTAAATACTCCAGATTCAATATCCTCTACTAGATAGATTCCCGAGGCACCACCGCTAACTGAAGCCGAAACTATAGATACTGGAAGAATGAAATTAACAAAATTTCCGTTGGCAAAATCGAAAGGCGTACCTTGAGCAGAACCACCAAAAACTCCACCTAGTGCTCCATCGTATACAAAAAGAAAGAATGCAGAAATAAAGATATTAGGCAATTCTGCTAACGGTCTTCTTATAACTCTCAAAACAAGTCTTTTCGTTAATATTTGAAGTTGAGTAAAGAAAGAAATATTAGTTTCCATATTTAATTTTCCTTTTGATCGCCTGTTGGTTGAGTTACATTTTCTGAAGTGCCTTCAAGTCTGTATCCTGTAACATTAAGAAAAACGTCATCTAATGTTGGTTTACTCGCAGTAACAGAGCTGACGTCAATACTATTAATTGTAAGCTCATTTATATAAGAAGGAATCTTACTTGCGCCGTCCTCAACAGTAATTCTTAGTTCATTTTTTTCTTGTACAGATTCAGGAAACAATTCTTTTGCTAAGGTAAGTTCTTTTTCAGAGTTAAAGGATAATGTTACGACATCCCCACCAATGCTTGCTTTTAGCTCATTGGAAGTTCCTTCAGCTACGACGAGTCCTTCATCAATAATTGCAATTCTGTCTGCTAATTCATCAGCTTCTTCAAGATATTGAGTAGTCAAAATTATTGTTACACCACTATCTCTTAACCTTTTAATTTCATCCCATAAAACTCTTCTTGAACCAGGATCTAAGCCTGTTGTAGGTTCATCTAAAAATAAAACCTCTGGAGAGTTAACTAAACTGAGTCCCAAATCTAATCTTCGTTTCATACCACCTGAATATGTTTTTACTCTTCTGTCAGCTGCTTCAGTTAAACCCACAAGTTCAAGAAGTTCATTTGTTCTTGTTACAGAATCATTTTTAGAAAAACCCCAAAGTCTTCCTGTGGTGTAAAACAACTCTCTCCCAGTAAGAAGATTGTCAATGCCAGTATCTTGAAGTGCTACACCAATTTTTTCTCTAACTAACTTGTCATCTTTAGTTACATCTAGATCGAGTATTTTAGCTTGACCACCCGTAACTTGTAAGAGAGTTGTAAGCATCAATATAGTTGTTGATTTCCCAGCACCATTTGGACCGAGTAAGCCAAAGATTTCGCCTTTTTTAACTTCAAAACTAACATCTTTTACTGCTTCAACCGTGTCTTGTTTCGTTTTGAATGTTTTCTTAATATTCTTTACATCAACTGCTAACATAATTTACCTATAAGCCGAAATCTATGATACTGGTATCAGATTTTTAAATGGCCTCGTAGCTCAGGGGATAGAGCACAGGTTTCCTAAACCTGGTGTCGCAGGTTCGAATCCTGCCGAGGCCGCGATAAAATTAGAAACGACCCTTTAGTTCATCATGTATGTTTGAAAAGACTATATTTTTAAAATCATGATGAATTTCAGAATTAGATGCTACTAATAAATTTGACTCTGTAGAGGGAAAATTATCAGTTTCATCAACTACCTTTCCACCTGCTTCTTCCAAGATCAAGCTTGCACCTAATGTATCCCATGGCTTCATAAAAAATTCAAAATAAGCATCGAATTTGTTATCTGCAATCCAGCAAACATCTAATGCTGCACTTCCAAATCTTCTTATTCCGCCACAAGATTTTAATACAGCTTCAAAAGTTGGGATATATTGATCAGAATGGTGGACTCTGTCATATGGAAAACCCGTTGCAACAATTGCTTTCTGCATGGAAGTGCTTTTTGAAACCTCCAGTTTTTCGCTATTTTTAAATGCACCATTACCTTTATATCCCTCATATAAAATCTCATTGTAAATATCGTAAACATAGGCTTGTGTTGGTGAACTATCTTCTATAAGCATTAATGTAATTGCTACCTGGGGTATATCGTTTGCATAGTTTACAGTTCCATCTAGCGGATCAATTACCCAAAATCTGTCTGCTTTTGGATTAACTGTTTCTGACTCTTCAGAGATTATTCCATCATTTGGAAATTCTTTTTTAATTGCATTTACAAGTATTTCTTCTGATCTTAAATCGGCTTCTGTGACTAAATCTACTTCATGTTTTTTTGAAAATACTTTTACACCTTCTCGTAGGTCTTTGATCGTTGATGCAGATTCGTAAACTGCATTTTTTAATAAATGTATATCAAAAGCCTG
>Ga0213859_10000325_pt1 | contig 21694 bp, 16 predicted proteins | sample PICome_2_FD_160133 | JGI IMG/M metagenome (GOLD analysis project Ga0213859, IMG submission 160133) | Coastal seawater microbial communities near Pivers Island, North Carolina, United States - PICO304 | ecosystem: Environmental > Aquatic > Marine > Coastal | place: USA: North Carolina...
AGACAACGACATAAATCCAGTTGCTTGTGTGTTCCTAACTGACCTCTGCTGTAATGACTTCGGTACTGCACCAGACTGTCCAGTACTGTGGGTTACTACAGATCTAGAGGATGCACCATTCGGTGAAGTTGTAAAAATGGAAGGAGTAAACTAATGGCAACAGTTAGATTTAGTGACACCCTCAAGGGTGAGATACGGAACAGTGCAAAGGCTATGTTCCAAGACAAGATAAAGCAGGCAAAGGACAACGTGCCTGCTCATTGGGGAGACAAGGTGTATGAATGTTTCTTTCCTGCTGATGTACGGCAGAAGATGGCATCACTACCAGACTATGTACTGCGTAAACAAGAGACCATTGATGTTACTGGTTGGGTCAATGCACCAGATGATGTGTGGCAGACTGGTGACTACAAACATGAGACATGGATGCTAGAAAGTACAATTAGGTTATCGTTCAGTAAACCAATGCCTTGGGTTGCTGACTTTGAGAAGGCAGATAATGGCTTCAAGTCTACCTATAGCACTGGGAAGTTCGACTACGATGATGCACGTTGGGATTGGTTGAAACCAGAGTTCAAAGAATACAATCGCAAAGTCTTTGAAGCTATGAGTAAACAAGAAGCATTTGTGACATCTGTCAACAGGTTGATGGATACATATACCACACTTGCACCTGCTCTCAAAGCATGGCGTCCACTGTGGGATTTGTTACCAGATGAAGCCAAGGAACGACACAAGACTGTCAAGGAACGTAAGGTAATCAAGGCAGAGGAGCTAGACCTTGACCTTAACGCAATGACTAGTGCCGTAGCACTAAGTAAAATAACTAAGTAAAGGAGGTATATATGACTAGAAGTTATTTTGGAGAACCAATGTTGAGAGACTACAATGATTGCGAGATGCACTTCTCAACATGCAGAAGCCCAGAGAAGGGTAAGCCTATGCGTACATGGTGTAGGCTATTCAAGAACCAAGATGTGTACGAGGTATGCTATGTACCTTGGAATTATGACAAGGGAGCAGTGATAGCTGAGTTCCATCCAGATGGTAGGATTGTTCTGCCATCTGACAGTCTCTCTTGGAGGAACATGCATAGCTCACTATCAATGGCATTGCACAATGCTATACCTATACTCACCGAGCGTATGGGTAGAGGTAGGTATCGTGTTGCACATACTGGTTACATAGATAAGGAAGCATCAGCATTACCTGCTTCAGATAATGCAAGTGGTTACTTCTTCAGCGAATGGTATGAATCATTCAAGAGAAATGGGAACGAATACTTTGCAGGTATGACGTTCAATCATGAGGGTCTATGTATCAACCCACAGTATAGTACTGATGGTGAGATTGACGTAGAGAAACGTAGAACATGGCTTCGTATGCTTAGACGTTTCAAGCGTGGTCTAAAAGCTAGAGCCAAGGTAGGTGCATTGCAACAACATGCCAAACGTATCTACGACAAGCATCAAGAGATGGAGAAGAAAGGTAAACATCGTTGGCAATGGGAGATGCCTAACTGGAAATCCAAGAAGTATTACGATATGCTCAAGGAAGTTATGCAGACTAATGAGTTTACACCAGAGTTTCTTGAAGCCTTCGTTGAATCAGCTACGCCTAATACCTATGGCAACACGATAGCTACAGACGCACACATCCTACAACACGTTGACACATTGATGAATGACTTGTCGTATTCATTGAGACGAGACTTTGGTGTGTTCATATCCGAGCCGTTGAATGCTGATGGAAAGGTGATAGAGCGATGACAGTTATCGCATGGGATGGTGAGGTACTTGCTACCGATACTCAATGCACTTTGGGAAAAGCTAAATACAATTCACCCAAAGCATGGTATGAAACTATAGGTAATAGTGTTTGTATCTTGAGTGGAGTAGGTACTCTCAGAAACATACATCGTCATAAGGATTGGGTCATGAAGAATGACCCTTCCATTCCTTTTCCATACGATAGTCTGAAAGACCACTACTACCAATTTATCCTCGTAACTAGGAACGGACTACTACGTTACGAGGGTACACCTTACCCCATAGAGCATGGGGTAAATGCTTGTGCATTTGGTGAAGCATCTGACTTTGCTTATGGTGCATTGGCTATGGGAGCTACGGCAGTAGAAGCTGTTCAAGTAGCTATTAAATACTCTCACTGTTGTGGGGGGAATGTTGAATCATATTCGTTAGTGAAAGGAGACGGACATGAGAAGAAAGAAAACTAAAGCCGAGAAGGTATGGGCGTACCTAATCGAACATCCAAACGCCAAGACTAAGGATGTAGCCAAGGCATGTGGGTGTTCAGAGAAGTATGTCTACAACCTACGGAGTAAGGTAGGTACACCGAAAGAGGTACTCGTTAAGTCTAAGGTACGCATGCGTACCCAGATACTAACATCTGCCAACGAGTTGGTAAGTGATAAACGTGAAGAAGAACACGGCGACTTCGCAAGTAATGCTTTCATGATTGCCAACTACTGGAACACTCACTTGGGTTTGATTGATTTCATCAAGCCTACTGACGTACCAACCATGCTAGCTTTGATGAAGATAGCTAGGTCACATCAGAGACCACAAAAGGCTGACAACTATCGTGATGCTTGTGGTTACTTAGCATTGGCTAGTGAAGTGGCGAGTGCATCTGAATGAGTATCATAACAATAGACTTTGAAACCTATTACAGTAGGGAGTTCTCGTTGTCCAAGATGACAACAGAATCCTATGTTCGTGACAGTAGGTTTGAAGTTATTGGGGTTGCTGTCAAGATTGATGGCAACCCTACCACATGGTATGCAGGTAGTGATGTGGGGGGTTTCTTAAACGACATCGACTACACTGATCATACTATATTATGTCACAACACTATGTTCGATGGGGCGATATTGTCATGGCTATATAATATAAAGCCGAAGTTTTGGTTTGACACCATGCTAATGACACGCCCCCTCGTTGGTCAAACTGTGGGGGGTTCGCTTAAAAATCTCGCTATACATTATAATATAGGCGAGAAGGGCGATGAGGTTTTCCAGACTCTGGGGAAGCGAAAGGCGAACTTCACACCACAAGAGCTTGACCGATTTGGCGATTACGCAATCAATGATGTTGACCTTACCTACGCATTGTTCAAGAAAGTATCTAAGAACTTTCCAGTATCTGAACTGATGGTGATTGACCAGACCATTCGTATGTACACACAGCCTACGATTGAACTGGATAGGAATACTCTTAGCTCTCACCTGGGAACAGTGCAGACAAAGAAAGCACAACTTATTGACACAATAAATTCGGCAGGTGTAGATCCAGATGTGCTGAAGAAACTACTGATGAGTAACGATAGGTTCGCCAAGTTACTCAAAGCTATGGGGGTTGAACCACCTACCAAGATAAGTCCTACCACTGGTAAGAAGACATGGGCGTTTGCCAAGACAGATGCAGAGTTCATTGAGTTATGTGAAACTGGGTCACCCAAAGTACAAGCCTTATGTAATGCAAGGTTGGGTATCAAGTCCACCATTGAGGAGACTAGGACAGAGAACCTAATCAAGGTTGCTGATAGAGGTAGGCTACCTATTATGCTTAACTACTATGGCGCACACACTGGTAGGTTTAGTGGTGGTGACAAGCTGAACCTACAGAACCTACCAAGGAATGGTGCTATACGTTCTGCCCTGACTGCCCCTGAAGGACATAAGCTAATAGCTTGTGACTCATCACAGATAGAGGCAAGGGTACTGGCACACCTAGCAGGTCAAGATGATTTGGTTGAAGCCTTTAGGCAAGGGCGTGATGTATACAGTGAGTTCGCATCTAATGTATACGGACGTAAGATAACTAAAGAAGATAAGCTAGAAAGGTTTGTGGGTAAGACTTGCATACTAGGTCTAGGTTATGGCATGGGTGCTGAGAAGTTTCGTAATACCCTAGCTTTAGGTATGGGTGGTCTCAAGGTAGACATACCATTAGAAGAAGCCAAGCGTATTGTCTATTTATATAGAGATAAGAATCATCGTATCACTGCACTATGGCAACGATGTCAATCGGCATTGTCTGACATGATAGCAGGACGAAGTGGTATTATATCTGATTATGTATCGTATGATAAGCAAGGCATCTTACTGCCTAGTGGGTTACGGATACAGTACCCTGCACTCAATCATACTGATAATAACTTTAGATATATATCTGACTCACGGACATACCGAAAGATTATGTCTGCTAGAGTACAAGGGGAAACTATTCCCCACAATAACTGGACTTATATCTATGGCGGCAAGGTCGTAGAGAATATAGTCCAAGCACTGGCACGAATTGTAGTGGCAGAGCAAATGGTATCTCTTGGACAATCATACCATGTGTCGTTTCAAGTTCACGATGAGCTAATCGTCTGCGTCCCTGACTCGGATGTGACTGACGCACGGCAACTTGTTGAGAGAAAAATGTCAACCCCACCTGTCTGGGCTAAGGACTTGCCAGTGGCTTGTGAGTCTGGAGTAGGTGCTAATTATGGAGAAGCAAAGTGACTACACTTACAGAAATAAAATCTATCGTAAGCGATAAACATAAGAAAGAATTGTTGGAAGGACTTGCAGAAGTAAAAGAACAAATTCAGAAAGCTGACACAGCAGAGAGTATGGTACTCATGGTCAAGCTGAATGGAGACTATGTAAGGTTTTCAACATCAATAGGTAACACTATGGATTTAGTTGCACAGTTAGAACTATTGAAGTATGACGTAATAAAAAGAATGAAAAGGGAGGAAAGCTAATGGGTAAAGTTAAAGCAGTATTGCAAGATGCAGAGGAGACACTTGATTGGTGTCTTACTAAACAAGGCATGACCAATGAACAAGCCTTACGCTATATAAAAGAGAAGCATGGTGGTATGGCTATGAATCATTGTGAATGGAAACTCAAACATTTTATGGAGAATGATGTTGACGATGGACTGACAGTACAGTAAAGTTACTGTATGACAGAACTATCACATTCATATTCTTCATTGAAGATGTACGAAAACTGTCCGAAGCGTTACTACCACCAGAGGATTACTAAAGAAGTATCTGACAGTGGTAGTGATGCTACTCGGTATGGTGAGCGTGTTCACAAAGCGCTTGAAGAACGACTCACAAATGACAACGAGTTGTCACAAGAAACTATACAGTACGAAAATCTATGCAGAAGCATAGCCAAGATGAAAGACCACCCACAGTTTGATCAGTTACTGCTAGAAGAAAAGCTAACTATAACTGATAACTATACACCGACTGGTTGGTGGTCTGATGATGCTTGGTTGAGATCCATACTAGATGTATTAGTTTTGTTTGAAGACAAAGCTATAGTTATGGATTGGAAGACTGGCAAACGGAGACCAGACTTTACACAGTTGGAGATGTTTGCACTACAAGTCTTCTCACATTTTCCCCAAATAAATACAGTAATAACATCTTTCGTATGGCTGAAAGATATGAAGCAAGACAAGAGAGAGTTCTGCCGTGACTTGTCTGGAGAATTACAAGGTCACTTAAATGGAAGGATAGCTAGGATTACACAGTCTTTGGAGAACGATGACTTCCCTGCAAAGCCAAGTGGATTATGCCGATGGTGTCCTTGCTATGAGTGGTGTGATTATTCTTATTGACACTATTGTAAGGTTATGGTATGGCTACTACACCAGAAGGTCGTGTAAAGAATAGACTCAAGGCAATGCTCAAGAAGCACAACGTGTGGTTCTATATGCCACAAGCAGGTGCTTTTGGTAGGGCAGGTATCCCCGACTTTGTACTTATCGTGGAGGGTAGGTTTGTAGGGGTAGAGTGTAAGGCAGGTAGAAAGAACCCTACTGCATTACAGATTGCTACGATGAAACAGATAGACGATGCAGGTGGTAAATGTTTTTTAGTGTATGACTACGATACACAAGACGAATTGGAAAGGTGGATATTAAATGCTCGTAATACCAAAGGTGCAAGGTCTCGCACTTAAACTTAACAACCCCCAGATAGTTTTGAAAAGTATACCAACTGCCAAGCCGTTGTCAGTTCGTGGTCAAGAGCTTGTCGTCTGCCCTCACAAACTTACAGAGGTTTGGGCATTGCGTAAGCTAGGCATCAATGCTCCCTCACCTATCATGCATTACTATAACTGGAAGGGTAAGTTCAAACCATATGAACACCAAAAGAATACTGCTGACTTCCTAACTATACACAAGCGATGCCTAGTGCTAAATGAAATTGGCACTGGTAAAACGCAGTCTGCACTGTGGGCATCTGACTACCTCATGGAGTTAGGTCTAGTTAAGAAGTGTCTAATACTATCCCCCTTATCCACACTAGAACGAGTATGGAGTGACGCTATATTTATGAGCTTCATAGATAGACGAGCCACTGTGTTGTATGGTTCGGCAGAGCGTAGACGTAAACTACTCAAGATACCTTCAGACTATTACATCATTAACCACGATGGTTTCCAAGTGGTGATGGATGACCTCAATGACTTTGATTTAGTTATTGTAGATGAGGCCGCCGTATATCGCACACCATCCACCAATAGGTTTAAGCTCTTTCGTAAATGGCTTAATAAAAACCCAGACATAAGACTGTGGTTGATGACTGGTACACCCACACCCAATGACCCTACTGATGCATGGACTCTAGCTAAGATGGTGGAGAACCCACATGTATCCAAGACATACACTGCGTTCAAAGAGCAAGTAATGATGAAGATAGGACAGTGGAAGTGGTTACCTAGACCAGAGAGTGTAGACATAGTGAAGCATGTACTACAACCTGCTGTCAGATATACAAGGGATGAATGCTTTGACTTGCCGTCCACAGTATACCAAACACGAATGGTCAAGCTAACCAAAGATCAAGAGAAACATTATAAGAGTATGCTCCGTAGCTTTGTAACAGAGGTACAAGCAGAGGGTAAGATTACTGCTGTCAATGAAGCAGTCAAGATGCAGAAGCTAGTACAAATAAGTTGTGGTGTAGCCTATGGTGACGATGGCCGTAACATAGAACTAGATGCATCACCTCGTATTAATGTTGTTAAAGATATAATAGATGAAGCAGGTGGGAAGGTTATCGTATTCGTGCCACTAACTGGTACACTACACATGCTTAACAAAGAATTATCAAAACATTACACTACTGGTGTAGTGAATGGTAGTGTCTCTGCTAAAGAACGGAATGAAATATTCTACAACTTTCAAGAGACAGAAGACCCAAGAGTATTGATAGCACACCCTGCTACTATGGCTCATGGTCTTACACTAACCTCGGCTAGTACTGTCGTCTGGTATGGGCCGATCAATAGCAACGAACAATACACACAAGCTAACGGTAGAGTGGAACGTATAGGTAAACGCCATACGTCTAACGTTATACATATAGAAGCTACTCAACTTGAGTATCGGATGTATGAACGCTTGAAGAACAAGCAAGCATTGCAAGGTGTATTGTTAGATTTAATCCAAGAAATGGGAGAGTGATATGAAAATGGAAGATGTCATTAAGGCATATATCACCCTACGCAACGAGAAGGATGCGATAGAAGGTGAGGTAAAGGATAAGGTGAAAGCCATCAAAGAGAAGATGGTAAAGCTAGAAGCCTACATAAAGAAACAAGCTGACGAACAAGGTGTTACATCATTCAAGACTGGTCATGGTACAGCGTTTGTAACTACTACAGACTTTGCACAAGTAGCAGACTGGGATGCAATACTAGGTTTCATTAAACAGAATGAAGCATGGGATATGTTGGAGAAGCGTGTAAGTAAGAACGCAGTGCGTGGGTACATAGATGAACATAAAGAAGTACCTAGTGGTGTGAACTACGGCACTCGCATCGACATCAATGTTCGTAAGCCAAGTGCAAAGGTAGAAGAATGATACCTAGACTATCAACAAAAGGAATGGTGTTTTCGTTGTTGTCCGCTGCAGGAGACATCGACACTCTTGCCACAACACGTTTGTCGGTGATTGTTGTCGGTGCTAATCCCGCACTGTCAAAGAGCTTTTACAAAGGCGAGTACTTTGAAGAAACAATGAAACCAGATTGCTACTCGTTGAATGGCAAGACACCAGATAAAGATTGCGATGACCCTCAGTCAGACATGTGTGCATTGTGTCCACAGAATGCATGGGGTTCTCGTACCACGCCTACTGGTCAGCGTGTGAAAGCATGTGCTGATCAAAAGAGACTCGCAGTTGTATTGGCTGATGACCCCAAGGGTACAGTCTATCTACTGCAAGTAACCCCTACATCACTGAAGAACTTAAACGGATACCAAAAGGTATTACAAAGCAAGTCTATATCTCCAGAGATAGCAAAGACTAGAGTAGCTATAAATACATCTCTTGGGTTTCCAAAGTTAGAGTTTGACTTTGGTGGTTTCGTAGAGGAATCCATACAAGAATACATTGACGCCTTGTGTGGTAGTGAAGAAGTCAAGATCGTAACTGGCGAGTTGTCTGCCTCAGAAAGACAATTAACCTTCAGCGACTTTGGGTTTGCTGAAGAAAATGGTTTTACAGAAGGAGGTTCTAACCATGAGTAAAACATTTACAACACCAAAGGGAGTTGCATACTACCCTTACATTTCTGCACCTGACACTAAGTTCGATGAGCAGGGGCATTATAAAGTTAATCTGTGTATTCCAAAAGAAGAAGCAGAGCCAATCATCGAACAGATTAAGGGTGAGTTGGTTGCAGGTATCAAGGCACTGAAAGAAGCCAAGCCTAACGCCAAGATTAAACAAGCACCACTGCCGTTTGAAGATGAGCTAGATGATGACGATGAACCTACTGGTAACGTAATCATTAAGTTCAAATCAAAAGCCGCTTATAAACCTGCTGTCTTTGATAGCAAGGGTACACCTATGCTTAACTCTAATATCTATGCAGGGTCTGTACTCAAGGTGAATGGGTCTATTGCTTTCTACAATTCACCTGCCGTTGGTGCAGGTACTACACTGCGACTAAGAGCAGTGCAGGTCATTGAGTATGTTGAAGGCTCTAGTGGTGCAGGTAAGTTTGGCTTTGAAGAAGAGACTGGGTTTACTATTGACGATACTGAGGAGGTTGAAGAGACCACGCCAGAAGTGGTTGTCGAAGAAAAACCTGCGAAGCCAGCCCAGGCAGCGAAGCCGACACCCAAACCACAACCCGTTGAGACGCCTGCTGTTAAAGAAGTAAGCTCTGATGCAGATGACTTAGCAAGTGAGATCGCTAACCTACTGGATGAGGTAAACACTGATGACTAAACCCTTGGACTTTACCAAGGTTGAGGCATTAAGGCGACACATGTTGTTGAGTGTGCGAGACATAGCTATGGTATTAGGTGTGTCTCGTATGACCTACTATGGTTGGCTGAAAGGTAAACCATTGCGTAAATCTAACGATGCTAAGGTAAGGGAGAAGCTACGGCAGTTGTTGGATATTATGAAAGAAGGTTGGCCTCAACCAGAGGTGATAGCTCTTGAGTCTGTTGCTCGTAGGCAAAGACTTCTTGAGTTATTGGATGATAACAGTTAAGCTAATGAAGGGCAGAGGGGTCAATCCGAAACACCTCTCTGTCCTATTCAAAGGACAGTGGAATGGATACGCTAGGATTTTTACAGCGAGTCCTACCGTCTGAAGGATACTATGTTTCTATTGTAGTGAACCCCGATGGGAGAAAGCAGGGGTTCTTTCAGACTGTAGAAGAACTTGCAACAGCTTGCATAAGATTAGATAAAGCAGGCAACAACACATACTTTGCTATATCTTCTTTTTGTACAAAGGAAAACAGAAAGCAAGAGAACGTAAATAAAACAAAGGTTATCGCCATAGATGTTGATTGTGGTGATGGCAAACCTTTTGCCGATTGGCGAGAAGGACTTACTGCATTACAAGATTATATAGTTAGGATGAAACTACCAAAGCCTATGATAGTAGGTAGTGGTAATGGACTGCATGTATACTGGGTACTCAAACGAGAACTAGACCCAGACGAATGGAAGCCTATAGCTAACGCAGTAAAGGCTTCAGCACTCGACAAAGGTTTCAAAGCAGACGCAGGGTTGATAGCTAATAGCTCCCTTGTGTTACGCCCTATCGGAACACACAACCCCAAGAATGGTAAAGAGGTTAAGCTACTTATAGATGCTGAACCCATAGACCCAGAGGAACTTACTGGTAGGCTACATGATTACGTGCTTTCCACAGGGCCCGCTGCGGTACGACAAACATCTGACAACTCGTTGCTAAACAATCTCTCTGCCACCGTAGAGTTCCCACCATCTATTAGTTCTTCTATCTATAACAAATGCCAACAAGTTAAGTACGCTGTGGATAACCAAGACTCAGTTACTGAACCAGTGTGGTACAACGCTATAGGCATTGCCGCCTATTGTATAGACCCAGAAGACACTGCACGAAGATGGAGTGAGAACTACCCTGCTTATTCAGAAGAAGCAACTATGTCTAAGCTACGGCACTGGAAAGATGGTGCTACTGGCCCAACTACTTGTGCTAAGTTTGATGTAGACAATCCTAATGGATGTAAGGGTTGTAAGTATAAGGGCAAGATAACTAGTCCTATAAGACTTGGAGTTAGCTACCAAGAGGTACAGCTACAAGAAACACTTGATAAGAATGCCAGTCAAGTACAGTTACCTAAACCGTTCAAGCGAACTAAAGATGGCATCAAGATAACGATAGACGATACAGATATAGATGTATGTAGGTTTGATATATACCCAGTATCATACGGAAAGGATGAGTCACTAGGCTACGAAACAGTTAGATACCACTGGAAAAGACCCCACGTTGGTTGGCAAGAACTGGTGTTACGTCAAGCATACTTGACTGAAGGGCATCGTGAATTTGCTACGGCTATAGCAGACCAAGGTATTGTCTTGTATAACAAGAAACAGACGGAGTTTTTTCAGCTTATGTTACGAACTTATATGGATGAACTGAGGCAGATAAGGTCGATGTCAAACCTATATGCCTCGATGGGATGGAAAGAGAACAACACACAATTTGTTCTGGGTAATACGTTGTTTCGCAGTACAGGCGGAGAAGTGACAAAGGATACAATCTCGCTGACCTCGGCATCAAACAAGACTAGCCAAGACTTATACAGCACCAAAGGTACAGTACAGAACTGGGTAGAGCTAACCAACTTACTAGAGAAAGCAGGTATGCCTTGGCATATGTTTGCATTAGGCATTGGGTTCTCTGCACCACTGTATAACTTTACTGGATTAAAAGGACTTACAATCTCTCTGTATGGCCCAACTGGTGGAGGTAAAACACTGGCACAGTACTGGGTACAATCCATTTACGGAGACCCAGAGAAGCTACACTTCACAGCTAAGTACACACAGAACTCTCTGTTTAGTAGGCTAGGGTTGTACAGCAATCTACCACTGACAGTAGACGAAGTAACCATGATGCAAGACAGAGAGGTTGGTGACTTCTGCTATTGGGTATCACAAGGTAGAGACAAGGCTAGGCTCAATCGTAATGCAGAGGAACGTGATGCTAAGACATGGGCAACACCAGTTATAGTATCTACTAACAAGTCTTTACAAAGTAAGTTAATAGCTAGTGGGTTAGAAACAGATGCACAGATGGCTCGACTACTGGAGATACCTATACCATCTCATAGATTATTTACCAAAGACTCAAGCACTGGTCGTAAGATATACAACCTAATCAACTCGAACTACGGGGAGGTAGGGCAAGTATATGTCAACAAGTTGATGGAGCTTGGTTCAGATGTAATCCAGGGGATGATAGAGCAAGCAACAAATGATTTCCAAGGTAAGTACAAGTCCAAGTTTACTGGTGAAGAAAGATACTGGGAGCAAGCTATCATACTAGCTGACCTTGGGTTGAAGCTAGCAGACGATTGGAACTTAATTAAGTTTGACTACACAGTAGCTACCGAGTGGGTACTGGCACAGCTAGGAGCAATCCGTAGAACAGTACAAGACAACAAGGTTGATGCCTTTGATCTGATAGCAGAGTACCTAAATGATTCAGCAGGCGCTGCAGTAACAGTAATGCACACATCCACCAACAAGCCTACAGTTGATTTATCTCGCATGCCACGAGCTGACATAAGAGTTCGATTCGATATATACCGTAACTCTGAAGTCGAAGACTTTGACAAGGGTACAATAATGATTGATCGCACTCACTTCCGTAAATGGTTGTCTGTACGAGGAGCTGACTATAAATCATTCACACAAGAACTTGCTGAGGAGAACGTAGTAGCTACACCTAAATCACAGAAGTTCTATCTAGGTAAGGACACACCAGTTAAACTAGGGCAATCGTATGTGATAGGTGTTAACCTCAACCACCCAAGGTTGATGGGTATACTGGATGCTGTTGAGTCAGAGATTGAAGACCTCACTCAAGGTAAGTTTAAATTAGTTTAGCGATACACCGTAGAAGTTTTCTATTAGGTCACTAACATTATCTCTAGTACTCTTAGGCGTAGTCTTTAAGAACCTTGCACCTGCGCCTTCTGATGCAGACTTAGCGGCTCTCTTAGCCTTACCTCTGAAGTCATCTATAAAGAACGGAGACTTCTTACCATGTACACTGTTATGTTCTTTAACTGCTCTTTCTATATCTCTCATAGCTCTCCTATCTTTCATTAGGAAAGCTCTTACCCATTCATCTCTAAAGCTTTTAGTAATCTCTTTTTGATTGTCTACTATCCTCTTTGTTATTCGTATGGCATCATTAACCCTTGATGCTTCTTTAGGATAGAAACCTAAAAACCTCATAACTGTAGCACCTGTGCCTACATCTTTAACTACTGTATATCCTCTTGCGTTTATGACATCACCAGTGTCCAAGTATATTGCTGTATCTGCAATGTTACGCAGTCCTGCAATGGGTGAGTTCTGTGCTATACGCATCAACTCGTTACCCTTATTACTTTTAGTTGGCAACATTGCTAGATCATATGCCATTGTAGCACCACCATATCCTGCTGCGAACAATGGCCCTGCAAAGTTTTTCAGTTCTTGGACGGTGCTCGCTCCTGGCAAAAACACACCTGTCAATGGAAACAAATCACCCAGAGATAATCTGCTACCTATTGTACCACCAACGGCAACATAATCACCTGCACCACGTAAGTAAAATTCTGGAGTTCCTACGAAACTACTTAAGAAGTTTGCTATTTGTACCTCTGTAGGTACAGAACCTTTTGCTCCAACTAAACCACCGAACTTAGCACGTAGCGTATCTATAATGTCTAGTAGATCTTCTGCCCCTGGCAGACCTTTCAACCCTGCCACTAAGAACAATGCAGACAAGTAATACACTCTACCTTGCGGAGGCAATACTCTGACAATCTGTGTAGCAATGACTTGGAATTGTTTATACATATATAGATATTGTGCCCATCCGCCTCTAGCAATCGGGGGGCGATTGTACATAGCGTAGTCACCTTGAGATTTGGTAACCATCTCATTGACCTTATCTTCTATGTAATACAAGTCAGGGTTATCAGCAGGTATAACAACATCCGATAGCTGGTCATCAACTAAGAAGTCGCCATCTTTTAGATTTGGATTAGCTGCCATACGTCTTTTCTTTTCTAGCCTGTATGTAGCTAACGCAACTGCTCTTCTATTTATCTGCTCAGCTGTAGCAAACACAGACATGTAACCTCGGCTTACAGCCGTGGCTGTACCATTCTGAAAGAAGTTGCCACGAGCACGACCTGCTAGCGAGTTAACCAGGGCAGCGTCAAGAATACCACGTTTAGTCTGTCGGTATATAAACTGAGCTTCATCTTCACTCAGTCCGTATGTACCATAGTTACTATTATCTATTACGTTTTTCTTAATCCAATCTGGGTCTCCCCATCCAGGCCGTTTTAAATTCATGTTAGCTCGTGATAAAGCTGCAGTTGTATTCGCCCAACCATAACCTCCACCAATACCTGTCTTGGTATTGTAGGTTGCCATCAACGGAAGCGCCATCAAAGGCTGAGACACTAGGTTGATAAGACCTGCGGCTATACTACCACCTAACTGGAACAAGACAGCCAGTGATTTAAACTGTGACAACGTATCTGATTTAGAAAATGCATCTTCAGCAGACACAGCTATATCACCCTGCTGTGAATAAAACTCTAGTAGTTCAGCAGCTTTGTCTTTGTACCTGTTAGCTTTACCTTTTGGTTTTGCTACCTGTTCTCTATTATATTTATCTACGTATTTATATTCAGCAGCTGGAGACCCAGGGGATTCACCTGCTGTTTCTATGTACATACGCAACATTCTGTCGAATTTTTCTTGCGCTATCATAGTTGCTTCTTTGTTGTCACCTTGTCTAGCAGCTAATAACTCTTGGTATACGTTATCAACATACTTCTTAGGTAACTGCCAGTTATTCGTGTCTGCCATAACTATATCTATGTCAGTTCTATGTTCGTTCTTGGCAGCAATCGCAGCTTGCGACTCTATTGTTTCAGCTATAGCTCTGAACACATCTTTATCAAAACCTTCAACAAAATCTTTCATGAGAGTATTTCTTGCTTTCTCATGTTGTCTTGTTAAAGCTACAACAATACGTTCACGCTCTATTGGATCTATATCAATACCTAAAGTATTTAATACATTGGCAAACTCATCGTAATTAAAAGATGTAACACTGCTTGTACCACCTGATGTGTCTTCTACTATGGCTACTGCTGTTACTTTCTGAGTTAATGTTTCGTTTGGCTTACCACTAACTGGAACTTCAAACACAGTGTCTTTTATAGCTGTGTTATAATCTTTAGCCATAACAGCAAGTTTATCTGGGTCATCGTCTTGATAGTATGGGAATGCACTAGAGAATCTAGGATCTATCTTTGTTGGATTACCATTCTCATCATACATTTGGAAACGTAACTGTTTCTTACCCCGTCTTTTAATAGGTGTATACCCAGCAAAGATACCCTGCTTGGCAAACACATTAGCGTTCATCAGCTGAGTCTCTGTAATTATTTGATTCTTTATAGGCTTTTGAATTAGATCCATTACAACTTGATCACGAGGTTTGCCTTCTTTGTTAGGATCAACCAAGTCATACTTATTCATACGCTCTAGGCCAGATACCATGTTAGTCATATCTATCTGGTCATCTGGATTCTTTTGATTCCATTCGTTTATTATGTTGATGGCTAGTTGAGTTGGTTTGCTTTCGTTAGCTGAGTCGTCACTCTTCATAGCTTTAAGATCATTCACGGCTTCTGACTGCCATAAAGCTCTTGTAATTCCGTTAAGGAAAGCCTCTGAATCTCTTACACCTTTTGCTGTCGGGCGCATTTTACCATCGGACTGTCTTGCATTTGCCTGATACAACTTAGAAAATACTTCTTGTATTTCTGCAAACACGCCCATATCAGCCGCAGTAAACTGACTACTTAATCCTTGTATCTTATCTCTGTTTGCTTCGTACTGTCTTATAGCACCTAGATATTTACCAAGAGCCACTCTGGCTTGGATGTAGTTTAAACCTTCACGCTGCGCCAGATACACTTCTCTCATTAGTGCATGACGTTCATTATTTTCTGGATCCCAGTCTGGTACTAGTGGCCCTGATTGTTGCTTAAGACCACCTTGCTCAAACTCAAATCCGTTTTTAATCTGTGCATCTGTCAGCTGAGTTTCTGCTAATGCTTGAGCTAATACTGGTTGATTGAGGATTGGTCTTTTGGTCAACGGATCTTGTACAACTATATCACCATATTCTTTTAGCTTTGATTCTGTTGCTATGGTTTTAAAATACTCATGACCAAAGGCAAGTATCTTACCTACTGCTACCTCTTCATCTGAGGTTAAGGCTTTACTGTTTAGTCCAAGCCATCTAGCTCTCGTTGCTGATCTAGTTATATGATCTACTTCAGACAGGATTGACTTAGCTGTCTGTGCTTGTCGTCTAAAGATGTCAAACATCAAACTTAGACCTAGGCTTTTGTTTGCCATGTTGTCTAATGTTTGTACTTGTTCTGCAGCCCTACCTAAATTTTCAGTTAGTTTACGACTGCCTATTGTTTTTACTATGCTGTTCATGTTGGATTCGCCAACAGACACATACATTTGCCTGAAACTGTCAGAACCTAAGTTAAGGGTTGCTGCAGAGAACATACCAACATTAGAAGTAGCAAGAGCTTCTATGTTTAGTGCTACTTGTTTTGGACTTACACCACCTGGGATCTCTCCGTCACGTACATAACGTCTCAACTGGTTGACCCAATATGGAGCGCTGTCCATCCAATTCTTAACGCCTAACTTGTTCAGTATCTTTTGTATGAAGTTAGCTATCTTCGCTACAGTGCTAGTTTCTAAAGCACCAACGTAGTTAGCCATAGCTTCTTCAATAGCTACATACTTATCGACTTTATGGTTCTGCATGTATAAGTCAGCAGAGTCTTTTAAGAATGGGCTAGTGTTATAAATGTTATCTAAGAATGTTTTGAGCTGGCTCTCTTTTACCAACGAACGTAGCCCAAAGTGACCCATAGATTCGTGAACTAAAGTAAATTTTAGATGCTGCTCACCATGAATGTAATCACTGAAGATAGCTATTTCTTTACCAATAGACATACCTGAAATCATTTTATTTTCTACATCAGGTCGTGCAGCTATAATACGATTATACAACTCTGGATTTACTTGTTGCAGATCTGCTAAGTCTTTAGCCACTGTGAGGTTGGGCTTGTTAGTAAACTTGCTAAGCATATTCCTAGCTAGAAGTTTAGCCTTGCCAACTGTCATAACTTTTACTGGCTTGTCGTCATCAAATAAAAGTGTGTTACCTTTTTCAGCTATACCCATGTCAGCAAAAATATCATCAAGGTCAGTATCTTGAACTAGATCAGTATCAAGTGTGGATACCTCACCTCTCTTTAGTTTAGTACCTTTAGATCTAGGATTAAAAAGTTTTACCTGTCCTGTGCTTACCATGTCTCGTGCTAGGGCTTGGTTCTTTTCCCCCATGTAACCACTAAGCATAGACTCAAAGGTCTCTCTTTCTTCAGCTGATAATTGTTTAGCTTCCATTTCTTTACGGGCTTTGACTTTATCTTCTTGCGTAATATTTGACGCCATTAGATTTAAAAGTCTGTTCTCTTCCATAGTAACAGGAGACAACTTGAATCCATTTATAGGATATTCTTTGCCAAGTCTGTTGATACCGTATGTATTGTGTGGTCTCAGCTTTAGCTTACCACTAGCATCAAAGTACATGCTCAACGGCTTACCATTTATTTCATAAGTTAGATCTGGTTTTATCTTTGATGTGCCTTGGTACAACCTGTTTAGTTGTTGCACTGCTGGAGAGTTTTCACTCTTGATTATATCAGTCTTGATAGTACCAATGAGTACAGCCATCTTTCGTGCTAATGCAACTGGCCCTTTTGTTTTGTCTGAGTATATGGCAGCAGACATACCACCAAAGCTAGTAAGTTCTACCTCATTGGTTTCTATATTGTTTTCAATTATCTGTTCTGAACTAAACGTTGCTGATTCTATCTGATTATAACTAGCAAAAGATGCATCTGTTTTTAGTAGTCTTTTAAGTGATGGTAGTGCACCTACGTTTATAGCAACATCAAACCACAACGTGTTTGTCTCTGCGTTTAAATTACCTTGGGCTAGCCCAAGAGGAACTACCCTAGTTACAGCACTTACAAACTCTGGTCGTTTTATCTTAAAGTTAGCTAGGTAGTCTCTGCCTTCTTTATTGTTTTCATTAAACAAAGAAGCATCTAACAGATACTGGAATAAAGACTCCATCTGTTGAGTGTTAAATGATTTAACACCTCGGCTTTCTAGCTTCATATTGTCTAGAGTATATATAATTATTTTAGTAGCAACTGAATCAGACAATAGTTCTAAAGCACTACTTCCATCAGGTTGTAGTCTATTAGTCCATACATCACGAGCTTGCTGTGGAGTCAGTTTGTCTAGCTCACCTCGTAGATTCTTTGGAAAGTCTTCTCTCTTAGGTGCGTCTTCAGCTGGTCTGTTTGCATCCCATTGTTCTTTTACGTTTAGCGTTTCAACAGGTTTACGATCTCTTGGGTCAACTTGTTGTGGTTTCTTTGTCGTTGTCGTTTCACTCTTCGTGACATCAGGGGCAACCTTTCGTTTGCCACGTTTAAGAGATGCCGCTTTAGTTGGCCCTGCAACATCACTAACAACCCTACCATCTGCTATAAGCTGGGTTCGTGTAACACCATCATCGTCTGTAAAAGTTCTTTCTATTATGTCATCGTCTTTTACGCTTTCTTTGGTCTCCGACTTCTTCTCCTCGGCATTGACGGTAGTGTCTCGTTCCGTGTCAGCCTGAACACTCTGCTTTTTGACTTTACCTTTTTTGAGGCTTTCTTTTTTAGTACGTGCCCTGGGGGTTTGTTGTACTTCTTCTCCCACTCTTTCGCCATCTTGGGCTTGTTCTTGTGCATCCACCTGCGTTGCTTCTGGCTCTTGAACGGCATCTGGTTCCTCCTTTTTTATATCCTCCTTTACAGCTACTTGTTCAGCTTTACCTTTTTTCAATGCCTTAACTTTAGGCTTGGCAGCAGTACGTTTACCTCTTTTAAGATTTGCTTTCTTAGCTTGTATAGCTTCTTGGATTATCGGGACAGTAGTTGTTTGATTATTTGCCTCTGCTGTCTCAAGAGCACCTTCAAGATTTTCGAGAGATACATCTGGAATTCTATCTTCAACAGTTGGCTCAACAGTAGGGTTTACTATAAACTTGTTGACAGCCTCAGTTTGTTTCTTTGTAGCCTTTCTATTGTCAACAGGTTGTGTAACCTCCTCAGCAGTGGGTGTTAAGACAGGTTCGTCCTGAACAAATATATTATCAGGGCGTGGCATTCTAGGTGCATCAAAAGGCAATGGTAACTGCGCCTCTTGAGGAGGAGACTGTGTAACTGTCTCAGGCTCAGCTGGGGTTGGTAGTGGTAAATCTAGCTGAACTGGATCAGGATAACCAAGGGGTAGCTCTTGTTGTACAGGTATTTGTAAACCTGCAAACCCAGGTTGCTGAGATGGTATTCTATTTTGCAACTGCTCTGGGTCAAACATATCAAGCTGTGCTTGCTCAGGGCTAACAAGATTACCTTGCTCTTGACTTTCTAATTGTACGCCCACTCCAAGATTTGTTTCTGGAGGAAATAGTTCGCCTTGAAGTGGGCCTTCAGGTACAGGAGCCGTACCTAAATCGGCATCAGGGAACAACTCACCTTGGGGAGATTCTTCTTGTACAGTACCTCCACCTTCATCAGTTACCCCCCTACTATCTAGTAAGTTAACCTCGTTTGTATCACCCTTACGGAGTCCACTAAGTCCTGTGATTGGGCCACCAACAGCTGCACCTGCAGCTATAGCGTTAATAAGTTGTATACCGTTCTGCTCTGTGAATAATTCTTTTTCATTTAGTAATGCATCTGTACCCATAACAGTAGACTCTTGTACGCCTTCTGCTATACCTTCTGCTGCAGCACCAGCTCCAAATCCACCTACGATACGTTTGAATGTACTACTAGCCTTAGCAGGATTTAGAAACTTACTTACGACAAATGCTTCTGATAATGTCTCGGCTAAAGCGTACGGTACACCTGCACCTAATGCAGCAAGACGTTGTCCTGCCCCTGGGTCTTTCATTTCTGCAGACTCAAGAAGTTGTAGATATGTGTCACTAACACCTGTTCTGTAGTTATTACCTATAGATGCAGCTATACCAGACATGCCTTTTATTAATGCATAGTCTCCTTGATCTAATCTTTCTCCACGCCTCTTCTTGGCTACAATATCCATTATACGTTTTCTGAACTGCCCTTTACCAAGAGCTGTACCAACGCCTGTTAATACACCAGTTATAGGATTACCTGTTGCAACTGTAGCTGTACCTGCACCAACTAAGAACGCACCCATTGATTCAAGAAGATTTGGCCCTTGTTGTGCTAGGTTTGCTAAGAACCAATCAATGGCTTCACCTTCTTTTAATACGTCATCTGTAAATGTTCTTTGAAATGGCTCTTTACGTCTTAGATCTTCTGTCTGTTGTTTTATACCTTCACGCCCGTACTCACTTAGAGTTTCAGAACCAATAGAATCACCAAGAAAAGCAGCGCCTGAGTAGTAAAAGTTTTGTAGGTTATCGAAACCAATACCAAGGTTCTTACCCATTAGACGTAGCTTGCCTGGGTCTCTGATATCTTTTATGTATTGAGCATATAACTCAGGATCTAACCTGTTAAAACCTTCAGGCAAACCTGTGGGTGTTCTACCTAGATACTCAGGAGTAGCTGATCTATCTGCTGTTTGATAATCATCAGCATCAAACGTAAGACCATTTACAAATACTTGATTGGTAAGCTCATTGAATCCGACACTGGGCTCTTGTATGTCAGCAATTCTATTTACTTGACCTGCAGAAGCGATGCCTCTAGCAAAACCACTTAGATCTGGTGCTACTAACTGATCAGTCCCCATAGCTCCATAGTTAGAATAGAAGTCAGTAACCCTTGGCACATCAGGATTAGAGTCCATAGAGTTTAGGGTTCTTGATTGGAAAGATTGTAGTCCTGCTTTACCATATGGATTCAAGTCTTCAAGTGCCATGTTACTGAGATCCACCTAACTGACCAAGTAAGCCAATTTGTTTCAACGCTATTGAATATGGGTCTTGAGCTGTAGTTCCTGTGCCAAAGCTAATTTCAGGTATAACTATAGGAACCCATTGTTCCTCCTCTTTTGTTTTACCGTCTGGCCCTTTTGTTTCTACAGTTGTTTTCTGATAGCTTCTCATTGGAATGCCACCTTGAGTAATTGTAATTATACTTCCGTCATCAGCCTGTTCCATTTTAGTTTCTGCGTTCTTCTCTAGAATATTAGCAATAGATTGTAGACTAATCTTATTTGCTTCTTCTAGCATCTTAAGTTTAGATGCAACTCTTGCCTTAGCATTTGCAGCTTCTGTTGCTTCTATTGTGCTTCTAAATTTAGAATCAACTACAGTACGGTATACTCTGGTAACATTTTCGTCAGTAAGACCTGACAAACTTTTATCTATGATAGTGCCATCAGGCTTTATAAAATCAAACTTACCATCAGACCTAGCTTGAATTAAAGCAGTGCCTCCTGTAAATGCATCTAGCACAGCGTTTAACCTACTTGGATTTCTTGTATTTTTAAACTGTTGTAGTGCATCCATAGCTTGCATTACGTACAATGCGGAATCAAGAACCATTAAATCAGCTATGCCTTTAGCATACTCTGGTCTGTTTATACCAGTGAGTCCTGCTCTTCGCATATTTTCAATACGCCCAGCTATTAAGTTTCTGTTCTCCAAAGCTTTACTAAACTCAAAACCAAATCTATTTGGATTCTCAGATAGCTTAGTAACTATCTCGACAGTTTTCTTAGGGTTATCAATTATTTTTTCTGATGTGCTTTTTGTATCAATACCAACATCAGTAACATTTGTTTTTGTCGGATCAACTGTTGCTGTTCTATCAGTGTTATCTATGGGTGTTTGAGATGGAACACCACCAGTATTAGCAGTAGTTGTCTGGCTAGGCATCCCAACTGTATTACCTTGAGTTGTAGTACTTGCTCCTGATGGTGTTGAGCCAACGGTGGGAACATTAGCTGTTACTGTTTG
>Ga0213859_10000326_pt1 | contig 21672 bp, 26 predicted proteins | sample PICome_2_FD_160133 | JGI IMG/M metagenome (GOLD analysis project Ga0213859, IMG submission 160133) | Coastal seawater microbial communities near Pivers Island, North Carolina, United States - PICO304 | ecosystem: Environmental > Aquatic > Marine > Coastal | place: USA: North Carolina...
CAATTTCGACATATTTTTTTCTATTTTTTCTAGATCAGATTCTGTAAATCCATCTTTGTACGAGAAGTCATAATAAAAGCCATCGTCAATGACAGGCCCAATTGTAACTTGAGCTTCTGGGTAAAGCATTTGTGTTGCTTGAGCCATTAAATGTGCAGTAGAGTGTCTAATAATCTCTAAGCCCTTTTCATCTTTATCGGTAACTATAGAGAGTGATGCATTTGTGTTGATTTCATGAGATGCGTCTACCAGCTTTCCATCAACCTCACCAGCTAAAGTGGCTTTAGCAAGACCTGAACCAATTGATTTAGCAACATCCATAACTGTTACTGGGTTATCAAATTCTCTAATCGATCCGTCGGGTAAAGTAATCTCTATCACTATTGTTTAAAAAAATAAAAAAATGCTATTTTACCTTCTCGAGTGGCTGAATTTGCTCAATCATAAGCTGCAATTCTTTTTGCCCTCTGAAGCGATTTATTGACAATTTATAAGCAATTTCTACAAATTTAGTACTGCACCTATTTTGAAAGAATGCAATTGATTGGAATACTAAACTACCGCCTTTAAGTCTCAAACTACATTTTAAATGTTTCTCACCAACTATCTTTTGATCAAGAATTTCAAATAAACCCTTGAAAATAGGTTCTTCAAAGCCCTGACCCCAAGGTGCATAAGATTCTAGAAGTAATGCATTTGATAAGCTCATCTCATGCTCTTTTAAATCGCCATCTGTCATAAGCTCAACAGCAGGTTTTTTGTTATCTAAATGACTTTGAATAAAACTTGCAAAAAGTTCTTGAAATTTTTCAAAATTCTCTTCCTTGATGGTTAATCCGGCAGCCATTGCATGTCCACCAAATTTATCAATCACTCCAGGATTTTTTTGATTAATCAGATCTAGTAAATCTTTGATATGGACACTGGGAATTGATCTAATCGAGCCTTTCAAATTATCTTGTGCCTTGGCAAATACAGCAACAGGACATTGTAATTTTTCTTTAATTTTTCCAGCTACAATTCCAACGATTCCTTCATGCCAATTTGGTTCGTAAAGACAAACTGCAAAATGCTCATCACCATCAAATTTTTCTACTATTTGTAACGCTTCATTTTGCATTTGATCTTGAGTTTCACGCCTTTTTTTATTGTAAGACTCTAATTCACTTGCAAATCTTCTTGCCGATCCCAAATCATGGGTCATTAAACATTTAATGCCAATTGATATGTCACTTAACCTCCCCGCAGCATTTAATTTTGGAGCAATTGAAAAACCAATATCTTGAGCAGTTAGTTCTGCTTGTTTTCTATTTGAAATTTCGATAAGCGCTTTTATTCCAGGAGAGCAGTTATTCTGCCTAATATTCTTTAATCCTTCTGAAATTAAAATTCGATTATTCTGATCAAGTTTGACAACATCAGCAACGGTGCCTAATGCAACCAAATCTAGAAGATTTCTTAAATCAGGTACTTCAATATTGTTTTTTTCAAAATAATTTTGATTAATTAAATGGGTTCTTAAGGCAGAAAACAGATAGAAACTAACTCCTACGCCAGCCAGATTTTTTGAATCAAAATCACAGTCTTTAAGATTTGGATTAATGATTGCATCAGCCTTGGGCAGATCATCTGGTGGAAGGTGATGGTCAGTAATAATTACTGAAATATCCAAAGATTTTGCAAACTCTACTCCTTCATTACTTGCTATGCCGTTGTCAACAGTAATAATTAAGTCAGGTTCTTTTTCTTCTTTTGCCAACTTAACTATCTCTTTACTTAAACCGTACCCATGTTCAAAACGATTGGGAACTAAAAAATCAACAAATTTACACCCCATCATTCTTAATGATTTCATTGCAACTGCACTTGCTGTAGCTCCATCACAGTCAAAGTCGCCAACAATGAGAATTTTTTTATTATTGATTAAGCAATCTTCTAAAAGCAAGATGGCTTTTTCTAAATCTGTAAATTTTGGGTGAAGCAATTTGGATAAAGTTAAATCTAAACGAGTTTCGCTAACATTTCTTGCCGCAAGTATTTTTTTGATAAAGGATGGAATATCATCAGAATAGGAGTCAAGCAGGTGCTCGTTAATCTCTCTAATTTGCATCACTCACAGCTCTAAGAAAACTATCAAAAGATTTGTCACTGCCACGACTTCCTCCATAAAAAAAAGGCACATCAATTGCTAAATTTGGTTTTTCTAAAAACGAGGTTGATGACCAATAATGTCCTTTTTTGGTGTGAGGGAAAAATCTAGAATTAATGAGCGGTTCATCATCTCCATAAATGATTAATGAGTTAAGCTCTTTCTCTGTAGGCAGTCTCCAATTATTCTGGTTACAAACATTCCTTTCTTTGAGTTTAGCTATATATTTCTTTGAATTACAAGAGTCTTGCCAATTGCAATTCTTTGAAAATTCACCATTTTCAACACCTGTTTTTTGATCAAACCAAGTGTAAGTGTTATCCTTAAATCTCAATCCTGGTAAATTTGATTTAACCTCCCATATTAAATCAGTAGATTGATCAAGAACGCATGACCACTCTTTTGAGTTTTCCTTGAGAAGCTCTCCACTCTCAGAAATCTTAAATAACTTTGCTTGACTATTTAAGCTTAATAAAAATGCGATTAAGAGATAAAATTTCATTGAATTAAATTAGCAATTTTTTTTGCGCACGCTGGGGCCATATTTAGTCCATTTCTAAAATGACCGGTATTAAAGTATAGACCTTCAATTTCATCGCTTTTCTGAACAATGACCTCATTATCTCTTGTTGCTGGCCTAAATCCTGACCAATGGTATTTGACTGGATACTTACTGAGTTGAGGTTGATACTTGATTGCAAAATCATACAACTCATCGCGAATAATATCTTCAGTAGAACGATCAAAACCTACCTCTTGCATTGTTGAACCCACCACAACATTTCCATCTAGTCTTGGAATGATATATCTACCTTCACCTAGGATAATATGTTCTACCTCTTTTGGTTTAGCTTGAATTACAATCATTTGCCCCTTCATCGGGAAAACTTCTTTTGGGGTTTGTAAAAATTCGCCACTCCATGCCCCTGCAGAAAGAACCACATTTTCAGAATGCAAACTTACTTCATTGTATTTAACGCCCTTAATTGCATCATCATCTAAAAGTAAATCACTGACATTGGCATTCTCTATGACTTTCACACCGTGAATTTCAATATCTTTTTTTAATGCTTTAACTAATCGAGGATTTCTTATCTGAGCAATATTTTTAAATAAAGCTTTATCATCTATATCTTGATATGAAATTTGGTACTTCTTTAGCCAATTTTTAGCCTTATCTTGCTCAAATTGATCAAGCATTAAAAGACCGCATCGGTAAAACTCTGGGTCAATTCCAGTTGAATCCAGCAACTCATGACATAGAACTTCATATACCTCTTGTGATGCGAATGAAAAATTATTGATCTCATCGGAATATTCCCAGGGATACAATGGGCTAATAATGCCTCCGCCAGCCCAAGAAGACTCTTTGCCACAAGTGCCTTTTTCTAATAGTGTAACCTCTAAGCCTTCGAGGATTAATTCCCTCGCAGTCATCATGCCGATAACTCCTCCTCCAATAACTATACAATCAGGCATCTTCTTTAAGGGTAAATAAAAGATAACCAATAGCTCCTAGTGTTATAAAACTATCAGCAAGATTAAAGACTGGCCAATGGAACGACCCATAAAAAACATCAATAAAATCAACTACATAACCTAAATAAACCCGATCAATAATATTTCCCAGAGCGCCGGCAATGATAAAGGTCAAACTAAAAAGTTTTTTGAAATCGTTGGTTGGAGTTCGAAAGAATAAATAAACCAGATAAATAGTGATAGAAATTGATAAGATGATAAGGGGTAATACCTGTGATCCACCCATATCTGCAAAAAAACTAAATGCGACTCCATAATTATGTACATAGGTAAAATTAAGGAAGGGCAAAAGTTGTATGGATTCTCCAAGAGTCATCATTTTCTGAATAAGAATCTTAGACTCAAGATCTAAGAGTACGAGAATGAACACCAAAAAATAATAGATACGGTACTGCATTTACTTGATTTCTATTAGCACTTCATTTCTTCTCATAAATGGGAGAGTTAATGGGTGGTTATAAAATGCATATTTTGAAACACCAGTAGCAATTAACGCATTTTCTTTAATATATTTCTCTAATTCTTTTTCATGTTTATATACATTCTCATTAGAGTTTGTTCCTGAAAAAACAATCGCTGCATATTTCTTAGAAGGAATTTCAATAATTTTTACATTAGGATTGTTGGGGAGGGGTAAGTTACTCTTTTGATACTTAGATGGCATCACAAAACTGATTAACCATTCATCATTCTGTTTTAATTGTTGAACAGGTGCTGTCATTGAAATACTTTCACCAGCTGACTGCTGAACAGGCGCGGTCATTGAAATTTTGTCTGAGGACTTATTATTACCAAAAATAAAATCAGCTAGGTCCTTAAATCCAGCACTTATGGCTTCTTTTCGGTTGCCAGTTTTTTTAACTTCAGCAATTAGGTTGGGTTCATATTGTCTAATTTCGATATTGTTCTTTTGACTTAGAACTTCGTATTTGGGTTGTTCGACATTATTTATCACTTCTGAACCTATTAAAAAACCAACAAAGGTTAAAACTATTACAGATGCCAAAATTTTCATTTAGCTGAGTGTCCAGCTATCCTTCTTACTACAAAGAAAATTCCAACAATGACAATGAGGATTGGCCACCAAACAAATTCATTATTTCTTTGTCTATAGGCATCTCTTAATTCTGGATTAATTTTAAGGTACTTTAATGTATTTCTTGCCATTGCATTAGGTTTTGCATTCTGAAGCCATTCATGATACAGCCCATAAGATTTAGGGATGAAACCCCATATCCAAGGTGAGTCTTTCCTTAGGATTTCCACCATCTGATCTATCACCTTTTGACGCTCAGAGGTGTTTGGCATATTCTTCATTTGATCAAACAGTTGATCAAATTCACTGTTTTGATAGTTTGATCCATTTTCACCGCCTGATTCGACCTTGGAATTTTTTCCATACAATAGAAAAAGAAAGTTTTCAGGATCTGGATAGTCGGCATTCCAACCTAACTCAAATATCTGGATTTGTCCCTTTCTCATTTTCTCTTGCAGTCTATTGTAATTGGTTGGTCTAACCACTAATTGAATACCAATTTTTTTGAATTGTTTTCTAATCCAATCAAGCCTTGGCTGGTCATCTGCACTACTTGCAGTAGTATCAAAATAAAGTACCAATGGTTTACCTGTTGAAGTGTCTATACCTCCAGGATAGCCAGCTTCATTCATTAATTGATTTGCTTGCTCGATAGATTTTCTGACTACATTTCCATCAATCATTTCATAGACATAAGGATTGAAATCATTCTTATTCCCAAAAATTCCTGGGGGGATGGGACCGTGTGCAGGAGATCCTCTACCATTTCTAAAAATGGAAATATATTCTTCTTCGTTAATGGCTATAGAGATTGCTTGTCTAAGTTTCTGTTTTTCTTCACTATATCCACCTACTATCGAATCCCTCATATTAAATGCAGTGTAGTAAACGCTAGTACTATCACTTGTAATTAATCTGATATTCTTGTCCTTCATATAATCTGAAAGTTCAGTTTGACCTTTGCCAATAACCTGTATAGCCTGATCAAAATTATCACTAGCTATACCTGATCGATCATAATAACCTTGTATAAATTTCTGCCAATATGGCGTCGATTCCTTCTCAAGCATAAAATGAATACGATCAACAAATGGCAATTCTCTTCCAGAATCAACAAGAAGGTTGTTCTTATCATCGCTCACCTCTCCCGAATTTGGATATAGCTCTCCATGAAAATTTGGATTCCTATCTAGAATCATTTCTTTGTTTGGATTGTTAACTGTCAACATATAGGGGCCAGTGCCTACTGGATACCAATCCATAATGATATTTTTTTTAATTAACCCATCTTGGGCATAAAAGACATCAGCTTCTGAAGGCACAGGCGCAAAAAATGGCATAGCAAGCCAGAACATAAATTGCTCATTTATCCCATTTATTTTGATAGTGTAATCATATCTAGAAGTTGCTTTAGCGCCCTCTAATTCATAGTTGTTAAGATTTAATGGGAGATCTTTGGGAACATCCTTTAACTGTTTATTTAACTTATTGAGACCAACAATATATTCGCTCATCAAGCTAAATATAGGTGAACTAAGTCTTGGATTTGCTAGACGCTTTATCTGATATACAAAATCATTGGCAGTCAGTTCACGACTATCTGTCTTTTTAAAATCTCTTAAGTCAGAGATATTATTTAATTGCTTCTCTGATAGCTTATAGTTGTCTTCAACAAAAGCGGGGTGGTCCTGATAACGAATTCCCTGTTTAATTTTTAAACGATATTCCGTAAATTTTGCCTCGCTTCTTTGAGATTTATCAAGAATGGAACCATCTGATGAAAGATAAACCACTTGAGGCATTTCCTCAAGCACTCCTGGGATTAATTCATAAGGTCTCTTAAGATAATGATATTGGAGTGGAGTCTCATAAACCGATTGGATAAAAATCCACTCATTAGCGGAATATGATCTTGCCGGATCTAAATGTTTTGGTCGGTCTGCAAAAGAACTATAAACCGTGTTATTAAACCTTTCTTCAGCTGGATAAGGACTATTCCATGGTTTAGAACAACCGCCCAACAAAAAGATAAAAATCCAGATAATGTGTTTATAATTGGACATCAACTTAATTATAGATATTTCGGAGGTTTCATGGGTTTTTTAGCAGGTAAAAAGGCCTTAATTATTGGGGTTGCTTCAAATAGATCTATCGCATGGGGTATTGCGGAAGCTATGACTAAACAAGGCTGTGAAATTGCCCTAACTTACCAAACTGAAAAATTGAAATCTCGAGTTGAAAAATGTGCTGAAGTTTGTAATTCGAATATTATTATCGAATGTGATGTATCAACAGATGAAAACATTAATAACACTTTCGTAGATCTCAAAAAACACTGGGATAACTTTGATATTCTTGTCCATTCTGTGGCTTTTGCTGACAGATCCCAATTAGAAGGCGACTATGTTGACGTGACTGAGCGAGAAAAATTTGCGCAAGCGCATGAAATCAGCTCATACAGCTTTACCGCTCTTGCAAAAGCAGCAAGACCTATGCTCAATGAAAATGGTGCGCTTCTAACTTTAAGTTACTTAGGGGCTATCCGTGCCATTCCAAATTACAACGTAATGGGTGTGGCTAAGGCATCATTGGAAGCAAATGTTAGATACATGGCTGCGGCAATGGGCCCAGAGAAAGGTATTCGAGTAAATGCTGTATCAGCAGGTCCAATTAAAACACTTGCTGCAAGTGGAATTAAAGATTTTGGAAAACTACTTGATTATGCTGCTGATAGTTCTGCCCTTAAACGAACAGTAACTATTGAAGAGGTTGGTAATACAGCTGCATTCTTATGTTCTGACTTAGCCTCAGGCATTACTGGTGAAGTTACTTATGTAGATTCAGGTTATAGTTTTTACGATAAGGGTCCAGACCTATAAACGATCACGATAGATCTCAATATTAGCTTCTTTTTTTAGCTCTTTCAAAGTAGCCAGGTAGAATTCATCAGTCTCATAAGTATTCAGGAGTCTATCGACATTTCCAGCACTTTCGTCTGAAGTCTTTAGCGCATTAACACGGACTATCATATTCTTTGATCCTAAATTCTTACTCAGACTAATTCCGGGTTTAGAATTTGGCTTTGGTGCCTTAAAGGCAAGATCAATGGCGCTCGGATCGACTTTCTGATTATCTCTCTTTGTCCACTCTACTGAAGTCCACTTAAGGTTATTTTTCTTCAGAATTTCATCTGTTTTTTGGTTGTCACTAATTAAAGTAATGATTTCATCAGTTAATTTATCAGCCAACTTTTTAGACTCTTGAGTTTTAACAATACCCTCAACCTGAATCTTGACCTCATCGAAATTCAAATTACGAGATTTTTCGAGATTGTTGAGTCTAAGAACAACTAACTTATCGTCACCTAGATCAATAGGCTCTGAATTTTCACCGCGATTTAAGACAGGATCAGAGAATGCAGCATTAATCATTTTCTTATTGGGCGATTTTGATGTTTTAGAGAAAAGTTCAGATGTTTGAAGCTTTAAATTCATCTTCTCAGCAAGTTCCTCCAATGAGCCTTCATAAGCGAGGTTTGTCATCTCATCACTCAGGTCATATATCATTTTTTGCCCTTGATTCTTTTGATAGATCTTAACTAATTGCTCTTTAACCTCATCAAAAGACTTTAATGATGACTCTTTAATTTTGTTTAATTTAATAACATGGAATCCGAATTCAGACTTAATTGGCGCACTTACTTCTCCCTCCTTCATAGCAAAAACAGCAGTTTCAAATTCAGGCACCATAACACCAATACCAAAGAACCCTAGATCACCTCCAGAATTTTTTGAACCGGTATCAATTGAATATTCTTTAGCTAGATCGTCGAAAGATTTACCCTCATTAATTAAGCTTATCACTTGATCAGCTGTGACTTTGTTTTCAACCAATATGTGTTGTGCTTTTCTCTCTTCATCAGTCGAAAATCTATTTTTTTCCTCATCATATAAAATTGCTAGATCATCATCTGATGGCGAGATACTTTTTGTAACTTCATCAAGATTTAGTTCTACAAAATCAACGCTCACTTTCATAGGTTTTATGAACCTATCTTGGTTTTTATCAAAATAGTCTTTAAGCATTGAATCAGTGATACTTACTTGATCAGAAAAATCCTTAACAGGTATTTCTAGGTAGTCAAATTTTCTCTCTTGGTTCAGAAGGCTAGTTACGTTTTTTCTTTCAAAATCCGTGACAAAAGCCGATTTTTCGATGTTTGACCTGAGTTGTTCTTGGGTAAGTTGTTGGAACTGAGAAGCTTCATATTCTTGAACTGAATATCCATTCAACCTCAATATTTTTTTGTATTGATCAACATCAAATTTACCATCTCTATAGAAGACCTCATTTTTTGCGATATTAGTCTGAACTTCCTTTGGGGTTGTCACATAGCCATGATTCTGGGCATATTGAAAAAGAATTTGTGAATTCACCATTTGATCAATCACCGTTTGTTTAAGAATATTTTCAATATCAGTACTGTATTCTGCTCCAAGTTGCTGCTGGAGGTTTCTTTGTTGAGGTACAAAATTTTTTAAAAATTCTGTTTTTGATATCTCTTTATCACCAACCTTAGCCACTGTCTGTCCAGAGCCCATAAAGTCAATACCATAGAGTGCAGTAACGATAAATGTAAGCGCGATTAATCCAACAATGAAATAAGCGACAAACCCTGTGGATTTTTTCTTAATAGAACTAATTAACATAGATACAAATAGTTACACCCATTAAAGGGCTAAAAAAATTATTTAAATAACTTATGCCTGACAGGTCATGTCCTGACCACAACATAGCGGGGATTTGATCATACCCTCGCAATTTAGACACTTGGAAACTTGGATTATCTCTCCATCAACTGTAATTGTATCATTGACAAGAGGCTCATCACATTTTGCACATGTTGCATTAACTGCCATTCCACATATGTCACATTGATAAGTTGCTGCCATTTTTTCTCCTGAAATATTTGATATGTTTAACTAAATTATAGTTAAACGAAAATGATATTTGTCATAGATTTATACCCACATTGTAAGTATTTCTTTTGCTATTGAAAAACAATAACTTAGTAACTAAATATTCAGTGTAAGTTAACTATATTGGAGATTTACATATGAAAGAAAGTTATGGGCATATTGCAATTGATAGAGATCTAGAACACTATATTCAACTAGGTTTGTTTTTTGTAGTGAGTGTTTTAGCTTTTTTAATTTTTTAATAGGAGATGTAATGAAGAACTGGGAAGCAATGGTCAGAGTTGATGACAAGGATTGTTACGATTGTTCACCAAAAGGCACAACTAAAAGTGGATCCCACGCGAATATCGTTCATATGGTGGCGCCCGCCTTTGATTACATCAGCGCGAAACGCTATTTTGAGACTCAAGGCCAACTGATCTCAAATGTTAAGGAGGTTGTATGGCACTAGAAAGAGATGGTGATGGTTATTTAATGAGCATGGCTGATTGGTCAGAAGACGTGATGCATGAAATGGCAAAAGCTGATGACTATGAATTAACACCAGAAAAAATTGAACAAATCATGAAAGCAAGAGAGTACTACGATGAAAATTCTACTGTGCCTGCTATAAGAGTATTTGCTAAGTTCATCGGTATGGATAAGAAGGACATGTTTAAGATGTGGTTAACTGGTCCTATGAAACCGATTACAAAATATGGAGGCCTACCTAAACCAACAGGCTGTGTCTAAATGATCATGTCGGAGGTGGGGAAATCTATTTATTCCTCAAAGTTTCCTCGTAAGTCCCTGCTTCCGGCACCTATTAATTCCTTATTGATTTAAATAACTGATGGCCCAAAGGACTTATTGGGTCTTGTGGTGTTACTTCTTTTCCAGTTGTTTCTTTCACCAAATTAAGAAGCTTCTTTCCAAGCCCTTGTCTTCGATAGGCATTTTGAACGTATATATACTCAATTTCAGCCTCTTCATTGAATCTCACAAATCCAAGTGTGGTATTTTGGTTCTTGAAGGTGATAATTCCTTCAATTTGTTCGATGTTATATTCCATTGATTTATCCAGTTATATCCTAAGAATATATGCTAATTAAAATATTTTTAAACCTCATAAACACTGCCAAATTTTGAGTCATTATCTATCTATAATTTGAAAAAAACTAGGAGGATATTTGGACCCTTTAAGTCAAGGCGCAATTGGTGCCTGCCTATCTCAAAGTCTATCGAGCAAAAAAAATCTATTAACGATTGGAATTATCGGATTTCTTGCTGGAATGTCACCTGATTTAGATGTATTGATAAAGTCAGATCAAGATCCGCTTCTGTTCTTGGAATTTCATAGGCAGTTTACACACTCCCTTATATTCATTCCAATTGGTGGCTTAATCTTTGCATCAGTTTTCTACTCTCTGTTTAAAAGAAGAATCTCTCTGAGTTTCAAACAGGTCTGGTTTTATGCATCAGTTGGATACGGGACTCATGGAATTCTAGATTCCTTCACAAGTTATGGCACTCAACTACTTTGGCCATTCAATAATGATCGTATCTCTTGGAATAATATCTCCATCATTGACCCATTGTTCACCATCCCAATTATTGTGTTAATTACTCTTGCTGCAATAAAGAAAAGCCCCTTTCTCGCGAGAGTATCTTTAATCTGGGCTATTTTCTATTTGTCATTAGGATGGTTTCAGCATCAAAGAGCGATTGAATTTGCAAATGAACTTATCCAACAAAGAGGTCATAATGCAATCGAGATTAGCGTTAAACCAAGTTTTGGTAATTTAATTCTATGGAAAATCATCTATAAAACCAAAGATCGTTTTTTTGTGGATGCAGTCAATTTAGGTCCTAAAAAACAACATTTTAATGGCGATAGTATTGATATATTCAATCTAGATAATTACGAATTACGGGATAAATTAACTGCCTTGCAAAAAAATGATATTGAGCGATTTAAATGGTTTAGCCAAGGATTTATTGCAATCAATCCTAATAATCGTAATCAAATTCTAGACATAAGGTATTCCAATCTCCCTAATGAGATCGGAGGATTATGGGGAATTGAACTGACCCCAAACTCAGATAACCACGTTCGATTTATTTCTAACAGAGAAACCAATAAGAGAGAGTTTGATAAATTCTTTGCAATGATCTTTAATTAGGCTTTATACAGCGAAAACCAATGTATACAACCGCCATATCTCTGGGTTTTGTTGCATCATAATCTGACATCATTTGTGATGAGCCATACCACCATGAACCGCCTCTAGTTCCTTTTTCAGAAGCATCTTTGATATCTACCCACTCCCAGACATTTGCCCCCATATCATAAAGACCATTAACCCCTCTTTTAGTTGAGCCAACTCTTGAATGCCCTACTCCACGATCAAGTAGATGAGAATAATCAATGGCAGGGGTATCACCACATTGCCCTAAGCAATTCGCACCTCTTGGAGAGTTACCAGTTGGAAAGGAATAAGTCTTGCCCTTCTCAAATCCATCTGAAGGGTTTAACCTTTGCTCAGTGTAGGCCGCAGATATCCATTCTTTCTCAGTTGGAAGTCTTTTACCTTTCCAGATGCAGTATGCCTGAGCTTCATCAAAAGTAATGTGAACCGCGGGCTCATCATCTTGGGCGGGGAGTCCATAAGGGGTTAGCCAATTCCATCCAGGTTTTCTTTCCCAGCCAAATTCATACACCAAACCCCCACCCTCTCTTTCTGCTTTAGTTTTAAAACCGGTAGATTTGATATATTGACTGAAATCACCTATGCTGACTTCTTTTTCATCAATCTGAAATGATTCTAATTGAATCATTTGTGCATTAGAAAAACGACTGAATGAGATGGTTATAAATATGGTGAAAAATACAAAATGACTTTTCATCTGCTACGTTTATTTAGTAATCGATATTTAACTTTCCATCAACGATATTGACTCCAATATTTTCCATATCGTCATCTTTAAGCCAAGGACCTGCTTGCAACCTCTCTTGTCCCAAAAAAATTGGATTAGAATAAGTTTCATCAGTCTTAAAATAACTTAATGTCTCGATTTCTCGGTTTGGGTCAAATGTTGACTTGATTAAGAAATACTGTTCTCTGGTTTTAAAATGACCTCTGTAGACTCTCTCCTCATCATCACTTTTCGCCTTCTGAATTGAGAACTCATCATTTTCCAAGGTAAAAAATTCAGGCGCGTCACCTTCTGTCTGCTGACAGTGGTAAAGTGCGTTATAAAAGTCTTTTCTAAATTGTTTGATTTCTTGAAGCACAGCTTAAGTATATTCCTTATGAGATTTAGATGTTAGAGATTACCCATTAAGAATTGAAAGGTATTAGAACAACTAAGCTTTTTCATTCTTTGTAAAACGATCATCTAACTGTTTCGGCTTTGAGATAAATTTAATCTTTTTCAATAGCAATTTAACTGCTTGAAAGTGAATCAAAAAAATTGACTTCATTGTCGCAAAAGGAACCCTAAAAAAAGCTCTTTTTAATGACATTGAGTTTAAGTCATCAAACTTTCCAGACAAAGAAGTCAAAAGTATTCTTTCTTTATTCTTATCAAAAAGATTGATATGTATTTTGATTGAATCATCACTGAGTGAAAATTGGAAATCATAGTACCCCTCTCTTTTAAGAAAAGGTGATACATGGAACACCTTTTTAGCCACATAGTCCCCGTTTTTATCTTTATCATTCAAATAGGTCATATAACTATGTGTTTCACCAAAAGTATTATTAACTTCACTCACTACAGCATAGAGCTCATCCTTACTATTCCAACAGAACCAAAAGCTAACTGGATTAAATACATACCCAAGAATTCTTGGCATAGAAATTAAAAAAACTTCTTTCGGTTTTTCAATTTTATAAGCATCAAACATATCATAAAGCCAAGCTTTAAGTGATGTGCCATCTCTATAACCATGATCTTTTTCATAGAAACTGTGCAGACCAAACCTATTAAGATTTAGTATCTCGCTAACAGCATTACTTTCAATTTGAGACAGGGGGATTCCTAAGTAATAGACATCATATTTAAAAGCATTCTTTCTGGGGCTCAACCTCTGATGCATCACCTCACAGTTAATTAACTTGGGTGTATTTATTCCCACGGCAATTTAACTCCAAAATCTTTAACGACATTAATAGCACTAGATAGTCCATCCTCATGGAATCCATATTTTTGCCATGCTCCACAAAACCAAAACTTATCAACTCCTTGAATTAAAGGAATATCTTTTTGTGCAGAAATAGCATCTTGATTGAACTGAGGATGATCAAATATATGTTCATTGATAATCAATTCCTCTTTGGGTTTAACGCTCGGGTTAAGCGTCACTAATATAGGTTTTGTAGATTCAATAGACTGCAAACTATTCATCCAATAAGTCAAAGACATCTTGTTCGTTTTGTCTTTATTACTGTTTGATAGATATACCCAACTTGACCAAGCGCTTTTTCTCTTGGGCATGAAAGATGAATCTTGATGAAGAATAACAGAATTTGGCTTGTATTGAATTCGACCCAAAACTGACTTTTCTTCTTTTGAAGGTTTAGCAATTAAAGCTAAAGCCTGGTCACTGTGGCATGCAAAGATAACTGCATCAAATTGATGTTTGTCTCCATTTGAGTCAGTAATAGTTGCAGAATTTTTATCTCTAGTGACAGAGCTTACTGCGAGATTGGTTTGAATATTTTTTTTAATATTCCTGGTGAGTCTAGTCACGTATTCTTTACTTCCGCCTTTAACCGTGTACCACTGTGGCTGTTCATCTACAGTTAATAATCCATGATTATGAAAAAACCTTACCAAAGTCTCTGCTGGAAAATTAAGCATATCTTCAACGGGTGTCGACCAGATAGCTCCACTCATTGGAAGAAGATAATAATTTTTAAACCACTCCCCAAGTTTTAAATCCTCAATCATATCTCCGATGGTCTTATCAGTCTGATTGTCAATGTAGAGCAATGCTTTTTTATTGAACTTCAATACATCTTGAAGCATCTTGAGGTATGAAGGTCGGAAAAAATTTCTTTTTTGAGAAAACAAGTTGCTCAGTTTCATCGTTCCATATTCAAGCCATGCGTTGTTGATGCTAACCCCAAAAGACATATTGCTTTTGATAGTGGGAACCTCAAGATGCCTAAACAGCGCCAAAAGATTCGGATAATTCTTGTGATTAAAAACGATAAAACCAGTATCAACACTGATTTCTTTAGAATTTTCTATAAACGTTAATGTTCTGGAGTGACCCCCAACATAGTCTTCTTTTTCAAAAACACTAACATCATGCTTTTGACTTAGAAAGTACGCAGCACTCATTCCGGATATACCCGTACCAATAATCGCAATTTTCATAATTTTTGATAATTATTTACAAACAAACTTTTCCAAATTTTCATAAAATAGGTAATCTCTCTTGAGGTCTGTATATGTTTAAAAATAAAATCAATCAAACATTCATTGAAACACTAAAATCTATCAAGTATGGCTCGTTAGATCTTACTGATTATGATGGAAGAGTTTACACATTTAAGGGCAAAAATGATGGCCCTAATGCCCAATTAACTCTTCATTCTAATAAAGTCATCTCAAATATGATTTTCAGAGGTGATATAGCCTTTGCTGATGATTACAGAAATGGACTGTGGGATAGCGAAGACCTTTCTGCTTTGATTGAATTTGGTTTATTAAATCATAATGAACTCAACCAATTTATTTTTGGCTCCAAAATCCAGCAAATAATCTCAAACCTCTCATACTTTTTCAAAAAGAATACAAAATCTGGAAGCAAAAAAAATATCCATGCCCACTATGACTTAGGTAATGATTTCTATCAGTTGTGGCTTGACTCCACTATGACCTATTCTTCAGCAATATTTAATGATAGCAAAGAGAGCTTGTCAGATGCGCAGAACAATAAATATGATCGAATAATTGATCGAATTGGTAGTGGAAATAAAGAAATTTTAGAAATTGGTTGTGGCTGGGGTGGTTTTGCTGAGAGAGTAAAAAACAAAACAAAATATCGACTTGATGGAATCACTATTTCTAGAGAGCAGTTGAATTTTGCAAATGATCGATTAAAAAATTCTTCTCGCACAAAACTGAATTTCTGTGACTATCGAGATATTCAAAAAAAATATGATGCCATTGTCTCCATAGAAATGTTTGAAGCGGTAGGTGAAGAATACTGGCATTCATATTTTTCTCAAATTAAAAAGTCTTTAAAGTCAAAAGGTAAAGCGGTAATACAGACCATAACCATTGATGATTCATATTTTGAAAACTACCGAAAAACAGGAGATGCAATCAGGAGTTTTATCTTTCCCGGAGGCATGCTTCCCAGTCCTGAGGTTTTCCAAAATGAAATCGAAAAAGTGGGGCTTACAATAACTGATCAACATTTTTTTGGTTTTGATTACGCTAAAACTCTAAGTCATTGGCTTGAAACTTTTAATATTAAATCTAATGAAATAAAGGCGCTAAACTTTGATGAGCCTTTTATGAGATTATGGAGATACTATCTTTGCTCATGCATTGGAGCATTTAAAGCTCAGAGAACAAATGTCATGCAAGTTGAATTGCAACATGCGTAAAAAAGTTAGCTATCTTTTAATTTTATTATCCGTTATCTCTTTAAACTCTATCTCTTCAGAAAAAATTTTTAAAGATTATCTCGGTGATTATTATCAACTTGGGACTGCAAAGCTATCTATCTTTTTTATAGACATCTATGACATCAAGTTATTTTCCAAAACAAAAAGTTATTCAAAAGATGAGCCATTCGCCATCGAAATTAATTATTTGAAAGATGTCGAAAGTACTCAAATTGTTGATAGTTCGATTAATGAAATCAAAAGAATATCCAAACCCTCTAGTGATGAGCTTGAAAATTACAGATCTATCTTAGCAAGTCTATTTCCTAACATCAACAGTGGTGACCAGCTTATCGGCATTAAAACAGCAAATGGTGATGGAGTGTTTTTTTACAATATGAAATTGATTGGGAAAATAACTGATGAGAAATTAGTAGGTAGTTTTTTTGATATTTGGCTTTCAGAGAAAACCTCTCATCCCGAACTTAGAGAAAAACTACTAATGGGTTATGAGTAACCAATCAGTTAATGCAATCAGTCTAATCAAGTATGCCTTTTTTGGTTTTACTATTGCCTTTGGAAGCCTTCCAATATATCTGCATTCTCCTGAATTCTACTCCAGTGAATTTCAAATTTCTATTACTCAAATTGGATTCACACTCTTAGCTTTAAGACTCATAGATGCCTTTCAAGATCCACTAATAGGGTATTTAAGTGATATCTATTCTAAATCTAGGCCATTAATCATTATTTTGGGTGTTGTGACAATGGGTATTGGGCTTTTCATGCTTTTTAATCCAATAACTAATCCGAATATTGTTTGGTTTGGTTTCTCAGTTTTCATAGCCTCAACCGGTTTTAGTATTGCGGCCATTAACTATCAAGCAGTTGGAGGATTGTGGAAGTCCTCGTCCAGTGAGAAAACGATCATAACTTCTTGGAGAGAGGCATTCGCATTGATTGGCATACTGACTGCATCAGCGCTTCCAGTCCTTTTAGGAAGTCAAGAGAATGCCCAAGAAGCATTCAGAAACTTAGTGTTTATCTTTATACCTGTCATGGTTATGTCAAGTATTGTGATTTACAAAACAACAAAGAATATTCCTCTCGTTAGACCTGAACAAACATCTATCAAAACTCTATTTAAAAATATACAGACATGGGATTATCAATTTCTAACTTTGTTTTTTATAAATAATCTTGCAAGTTCAATACCCGCAGTGCTAGTGATTTTCTTTATCAATGACAGAATAGGTGCTGAGGGGATGACAGGATTATTTTTAATTCTTTATTTTTTAAGTGGTGCTCTATTTATGCCACTGTGGAATCAATTAGCTAAAAAATTGTCCAAATTCTATGCATGGTCGTTATCCATTCTTTTGGCCTCTATAACTTTCATATGGGCTGGTTTTTTATCACTTGGTGATATCAATGCTTATGCGATCGTTTGTGTTTTGTCAGGGATTGCTTTGGGAGCGGATCTATCTATTCCACCTTCAATCCTTGCCGATCGAATTAAATCTTCGAAAATTGAAGGTTTGGCTTCCATGTATTTTTCTTCATTTGCCTTCTTGTCTAAATTTGCATTAGCATTAGCGACTGGAATTACCTTGCCACTTTTAGGTTTTTGGGGATATGAACCAGGTAATATTACTAATTACGAAGTAACAGAGTATCTAAGTTATACATATGCATTCTTACCATCTGTTATTAAATTACTCGTTGGAATTACTTTATTCTCACTGGTAAAAAATCGAGTTGACTGGAGATATTAAATGAAAATTGGAGTATTAATTATGTCTATCCTAGCTTTTCTAACGGGTTGCAATAGTATTAAGGGTGATCAATTTCAAGAATTAAACCCGAAGTTTTCACTTGAAGAGTTCTTCAGTGGAAATATCAAGGCCTGGGGAATTATCCAGGATTATTCTCAAAATATTACTGCCCGATTTGAAGCTGACATGGTGGGAACATGGTCAGGCAATAAGGGAGTGTTAGATGAGGTATTTACCTATTATGATTCGGACAGAAAACAGGTTAGAAAATGGGAAATTACTAAGATTGATGACCTGAATTATACGGGTACTGCTGGTGATATTATTGGTACAGCGACAGGAAAGAGCTTCGGTAATGCAATTAATTGGACTTATGAAATGGATGTGCCAGTTGATGACAAGTCCTACCGTCTGAAATTTGATGATTGGATGTGGGCAATGGATGATGGGAATGTAGTAATCAACCGATCCTACCTTAAAAAATTTGGAATAACAGTTGCTGAAATAACTATCTTCATGCAAAAGCAGTAATGAAGAATATCTGGATTATCGGAGCAACCACCGGAATCGGGAAATCTCTTGCTGAATTATTTGCATCTCAGGGGCATAATCTAGCAATATCCGGTCGAAATGTAAAAAGACTAGATAAATTAATATCATCACTTCCCAATTCAAATCACATCAGTGCTCCAATGGATGTATGCAAGGTGGGTCAAATTCAAAAAGCCAGTAAATCTATCTTTAGTCAATGGAGCAAGGTTGATCAAGTGATATTTCTAGCGGGAATCTATCAACCTATGAAAATTAATGAATTAGACCTGAAGCTGGTGAAAGATATTATTGAAACGAATCTTATTGGAGCAATCAATTTAACGAATGTTATTCTCGATGATCTAATTTCTATGGGTAATGTTCAGTTCTCTTTTTGCGCAAGTGTTGCTGGTTATAGAGGACTCCCAAACTCTCAACCTTATGGAGCTTCTAAGGCCGGTTTAATCAATTTTGTTCAATCGCTCAATGTTGAGCATGGAAAGGAAGTTGATATTAGACTTATCAATCCAGGTTTTGTTAAAACGCGTCTAACTGATAAAAACGAATTTGAGATGCCAATGATAATTACCGCAGACCAAGCAGCTAAATATATTGATAAAGGTTTGAATTCCAAAAAATTCGAAGTACACTTTCCTAAAAAGTTTAGTTTAATCCTTAAGCTTTTAAATTTATTACCAACAAAACTTTATAACAAGATCGCAAGGTCATTAGTAGAGTGATTTTTGAATATACATACACATGGTCTGATTTCGTTGGGAATATTGGTGTTATCTTAATTATTGTTGCCTTTTATTTGAATGTTGCTGAAAGAATCAAAAGCACAGATAGATCATATAATCTCCTAAATCTAATTGGATCAATCTTACTATTAACAAGTCTGATTTATAATCCCAATCTCAGTAATATCATTATTGAAATCATCTGGGGAGGTATAAGTCTTATGGGGCTATATAAATATTATTTTCCAAGGACAAATATTAAAAAATGAGAATACTTGGTTGGATACTTTTTATTGTTTTAATCTATGGATTATGGAACTTGGGATTATGGTGGGAAGCAAGAGTATCTTTGGTAGATGGTGAAGTATTTCTAAATATATTAAAACTCATATTTACGTTTGTATTTGCTTTAATAGGCTTGTATGTTTTACTGAGAATTATTGTGAAGTTCGACTTGTTCTATAAAAAGAGCTAGACTTTTTCAACTCGAATACAACTGGATAATTACATATCCTGATATTGCGATATGCAGAAGAGTAATTGCCACTGAGAAACTGTGCAAAACCTTAAATCGCGTTTTCAGATTATTGTCAGTAGCATTATTGATTGATGGCATTAGCACCTGTCTAGAAAATATAGCCGTTAGGGATATTAGTAACATCAGATTCATGCTAAACATGCTATCAATCATCCAAAATATAAATGCTGCAATTGAAGATGTTGCAATAACAAATAGATAAAAGTAAGGGAATGACTTTCTAATAAAAGCACCGGCATGCTCAGCTGGGAGGGCACTAAATACAAGCGCAGCAAATCCAAAGGAAAAAAGGACCATACCGCCAAATAACATTGCAGTTATTAAAATTGCTATTTCAATCATGTTCTAGTGCCCGAAAGAGCTTTATTAGTCTTCAACAATAACTTGGGCTTTCATTGATGGATGAACGCTACAGTAATAATTGAAAGTTCCTGCTTTATCAAATTTTTGACTAAAAGTATCCCCAGGTCTTAGCAACTCTGATTTGAACGACCCATCATTTGCCACAACATCATGGTTAAATTGACAGTTATTTTTCCATGTGACAGTTGAACCTTTTTTGACCTTAATAACTGGTGAATTAAAAGACATGTTTTCAATTGATACGTTATTTGAATTATTGGAAGCATCGCCCTGTGCATCGGAAGAATTGGCGTTTGTACTGTAAGCTTGCATCCCAGTGGCATGTCTGTCATATGACATTGAATTATGCTTGTTCATACGATAAGGATTGTGATATCCGCGTGATGGTTTGTAGTAACGTGGCATTTTTTGATAATGAGGATGCTTATATCTTGGCATTGCCCCATGATGAATATAGCTATTTGAATAAGGTTTATGGTGATACTGTTTATATTTTTCTGCACATCCACCTGAATGATGGTTAGCTGAAACCGCTGAACTAAAAATAGCGGCGATGATAAAAGATGCAGTTGAAATTTTCTTCATTGTTTGCCTTGTTTTGATTAAAAATGATCAAATTATATGAATCTTTACTCAGCAATAACCATCAATAATTCAATAGAAAAATACCTCGTAATATTTAGTGTTAAGAATCGACTATGAACACTCTCATTAGAATATGTTGATTATTAGAGAGTTGATTTAAATGGCGGAGTGGACGGGATTCGAACCCGCGACCCCCTGCGTGACAGGCAGGTATTCTAACCAGCTGAACTACCACTCCGAAATGGTGGGCGCTACAAGACTTGAACTTGTGACCCTCGCCTTGTAAGGGCGATGCTCTACCAACTGAGCTAAGCGCCCGAAGTGCTCACTGTTTTTGCAAAGGCATATTATACTCAAATAGATTCAGTGTCTGGGCAAATAAATTTGCTATTAACTTTTTTAAGACTGGTTAAGTTCTTGAACTTTGGGAAGGATAACCTTCTCCCAATTCTGAGAGGTAATCTCTCCAATATGTTTGTATTGAATAATGCCATTTTTATCTACAATAAATGTCTCAGGCGTTGCGTAAACCCCCAGCTCTAAGCCTAGCTTACCGTCTCTATCATAAATAATTGAATCATAGGCATTACCAAGAATATCAAGGTATTGAAGCGCATCTTTCTTTTCATCTTTGTAATTGATGCCAATCATGTTAATATCGTTTTCTTGACTAATTTTATTAATCATTGCCTGTTCAGCCCTGCAGGTAATACACCATGACGCCCAAACATTAACCATGGAAACTTTATCTTTAAGATATTCTGTTGATTTAAATTCTTGACCAGTAGCAAAATCATTGATAACCATCTCAGGAAATTTTTTTCCAATA
>Ga0213859_10000328_pt1 | contig 21645 bp, 19 predicted proteins | sample PICome_2_FD_160133 | JGI IMG/M metagenome (GOLD analysis project Ga0213859, IMG submission 160133) | Coastal seawater microbial communities near Pivers Island, North Carolina, United States - PICO304 | ecosystem: Environmental > Aquatic > Marine > Coastal | place: USA: North Carolina...
CGCAAACCGGTGCGCTTCATCGCGAATCTGTTGAATCAGATGCAGTCCCGGATGATCACCGCGTAACCGCATCTCGGCGCCCGAATCAGCATCAACCAGCGTCTCAAAGCCCGCCTTACGGGTTGTGCCCTTGGCCACACCGACCACCTTCACGCTAGTAATGTCATACGTTGCCAACACCTGACGCGCCTGGCTGACCTGGCCCTTGCCGCCGTCAATAAACAAAATATCGGGCAATTGCCCCTCGCCATTGGCCAGGCGACGGTAGCGCCGCTCAAGGGCTTGCTGCATCGCCGCGTAGTCATCTCCTGCAACGATATCTTTGATGTTGAACTTGCGGTAGTCCGCTTTCCGCGCGCCGCTGCCATCAAACACAACGCAGGACGCCACCGTGGCCTCTCCCGAACTATGACTGATATCAAAGCACTCCATGCGTGTCGGAATATTCTCGAGGTCCAGCGCACGACGCAGCGACTCGAGCCGACCCGCCATGGTCTGTTTGCCAGCCAGGAAAGACCGCAAATTGTTCTGCGCGTTCTGCACCGCCATGTCTAGCCACCGAGACCGCGCGTCGCGGACCCGATCCTTAATCACGACTTTGCGCCCTGATTCAGCGCCCAACGCCTCCTCCAATAAGATCCCATCCGGCATGGCATGACTGGTGACGATTTCCTGAGGAATCTGTTGCTGACCAGAAAGGTAGAACTGCGGCAAGAACGCTTCCAGAATCTCCTCAGGGGACTCATCCAATCGAATCTGCGGGTAGTAACTGCGACTCCCCAACACCCGCGCCTCTCGCACAAACAGTACCTGCACACAGGCATGGCCATGCTCAGTGAACACTGCCAGCAGGTCCAGATCGCCGCGGGTGCCCTCAATGTTCTGCGTGGCCTGAACGTTTTGTAACTGACTAATCTGGTCGCGAATCTCGGCCGCTTTTTCGTATTCCAGCTCTGCGGCAGCAGACTCCATGTCATCTGCCAGTCGCGTCATCAGATCGTGAGACCGGCCGGTCAGGAACAAAACAGACTTATCGATTTGCTCCTGATAATCATCGTCAGACACCAAGCCCACGCAGGGCCCCGAGCAACGTCCAATCTGATACTGCAGACAGGGTCGAGAGCGGTTGCGAAAGTAACTGTCGCGGCACTGGCGTACTTTGAAGACTTTTTGCATCAGGTGCAGGGTGGAGCGCACTGCCCCGGCACTGGGGTAGGGTCCGAAATACTCGCCTTTCCGTCGCTTGGTGCCGCGATGAAAACTCAGTCGTGGCCAGCGGTCCTCGGACGATAAATAGATATAGGGATAAGACTTATCGTCTTTCAACAAAATATTGTATGGCGGCCGATTCGTCTTGATGAGATTGTGCTCAAGGAGCAGCGCATCGCGCTCCGTCGTCGTCACCGTCACCTCAATATTGGCGATACGTGCCACCAAGGCCATGGTCTTCGCCGACAGACCGGACGCCCTGAAGTAACTGGTGACGCGATTTTTCAGGTTTTTCGCTTTTCCGACGTAAAGCAGATCCCCCTCGGCATCAAACATCTGATAGACCCCCGGACGGGTCGTCAGTTGGGCGAGGTAAGACTCGGCGTCAAAGGCACTCATACCCAACTCGGCTTACGCCGACCCAGCCGGAGAGCCGATGATTCGCGGCTCGATCTCAAGGGAGACGCCATAGGCCTCGAGCACACTGTCGTGAATCGCCTCGGCCATGGTTAACCAGGGAGTAGCAGACTTTGCGCCACAGCCTTCCAGCACTAAGGCGTGATCAGCCGACACCCTTACGCCAGAACGCTCTTCGCCGCGCCAGCCCAGCTGATCAATCAACCAGGCGGCGGAAATCTTGACCTGCCCGCCATCCGCTGGGAACACCGGGATCTCCGGGTGCCCTTGACGTAATCCGTCGGCAACGTCCAGCGACACAATGGGATTCTTGAAGAAACTGCCCACATTCGGCGTGATCACAGGATCTGGCAGGCGTTCCCGCCTGATGGACATGACCGATGCCAGTACCGCATCGTGCGTGAGCTCCGCATCACGAAGGCGCGCTCTCAACGTTGGATAATTGGCTTGCACTGGCGTCTCAGCAGACAGCGCGAAGTCGACAGCCGTGATAATCCATTCCCCGCCTCGCTCATGCTTGAAGACGCTATCACGGTAGCGAAAATCACAATCCTTCGGCGACAGCACTTCACCCTCACCCGTGCGCCGGTGAATGACGTGGACCGCTTGGATGAACTGCTCCACTTCCACACCGTAAGCGCCAATATTTTGAATGGGCGCCGCACCAACTGATCCCGGTATGAGCGCCAGATTCGCCAAACCGTGGAATGCGTTGTGATGACACCACAGCACCCACTCGTGCCAGTTTTCACCAGCCCCGGCGCGGACAACAGCGCTATCACCCGACTGCGACAGCACTGTGCGTTCTTTGATCGCGATCAGAATCGTCGTGCCAGGCAGCGTGTCATGCAGGATGACATTACTGCCACCGCCGAGAATCTGAATGGGCGCGTCAGCGGGAATATCACCGAGCGCCGCTACGAGCTCATCTGGAGAGGTCACGGCTATCAGGTTTTGGGCGCGCGCACTGACCTTAAGCGTATTGAGCTGACTTAAATCAGCAGACTCCGTCACGACTCACTGCTCCGAGGCCATGCGCTCCCGCATCGCCTCAAGGTCTGCCTGAGTATCCACGCCGGCAGGCACCGGCTCAGGCGCAGGCTCCACCTGTATCCACACATCGTTTGCTAGCGCGCGTAGCTGCTCCAGAGATTCACTCAGCTCTGCCGGCGCGGGGGCCCAGCCAACGAACTGCCGTAAAAACCCTGCTCGATAGCCGTATAGGCCGACGTGGCGAAATACAGGGGCTGGGGCGCTATCCCCCCGCTGCGCAGGAATACAACTTCGAGAGAAATACAGCGCCCTGCCGGATTCACTTGCCACGACCTTCACGATAGACGGCTCATCGGCCTCGGACCGCTCCAGTGGCTCCATCAAGGTCGCGATACCCGCTTCGGAATTTTCCTCCAGCATGGCCGCCACGCGCCGGATATTCGCCACTGGCATGAGGGGCTCATCGCCCTGAAGATTGACGACAATCGCCTCATCACGCCAGGCGAGACATTCCGCGACCTCAGCGAGACGGTCGGTACCTGACACGTGATCTGCACGGGTCATCACAACCTCGGCCCCCCTTGACAGCATCTCATCAGCAATACGCTCGTCATCGGTTGCCACGATGACATGACTCGCACCGGCATCCATTGCGCGCTCCCACACCCACGCCACCATCGGCTTGCCGGCAATGTGAAGCAGCGCCTTACCGGGCAAACGCGTCGAACCGTAGCGTGCGGGAATGACAATATTGAATGACATCAAACTAATCCGTCGGGGACTTTATCGGCAGTAGCCGGGTTAATAGGTCCAGCAATGATGGCGGCAAAGCCACATCAATTTCTACCACCCAGACACGTCGATCAACGAGGTGCGCAAGCTTGACGGTGTCCTTAGCCGTCACCAGCACCACATCTTGTTCTAGTCCATCTAAATCATGCTGGGAAAGTGCGCCATGATCGGACACCGCAAACTCATGGATGCTTAAACCACTCCCACGGAGCATCTTAAAAAATTGCTCTGGCTGACCCAAACCGGTCGCCGCCGCGACGACCTGACCGCCCCACTCATCAACGCACTCCTGCCAAGGCTGCATGCGCCCCGTGGCGATCTGACGAGCCCTTACCGGTTGGTAAGCAAACCGACGGTCAGCGTCGTCGCTATTGCGCTCGAGAACCCAATCCACCGACCGCAGCCGCTCCACAGGCTCACGCAGCGGCCCTGCCGGCAACAGCCTACCGTTACCCATACCCCGATCCGCATCCAGCACCGCGATTTCCACATCACGTAGCATCGCGTAATGCTGCAAGCCGTCATCAGAGAGCACGACGTCAATGTCGACTCCCTCGATCAAATCCGTCACTGCCCGTTGACGATCCGGGCATACCACGACCGGAACGCCCAACCGCTGTTTAATCAGTAACGGTTCATCACCCACCACTCGCGCGCTGTCATGTACCTCAACCCAGCGGGGCTCAGGGCTGAGCTCACCGCCATAACCGCGACTCACCACACCGACCCGACACCCGCGCGTAATTAACCACTGCCCTAGCGCAATCAGCACCGGCGTCTTGCCGGTGCCACCGGCGGTCAATCCACCGACCACGACCACTCTGGCGCCAGCCGCGTTGCTGCGTTTGGCAGGCGCATTCGCGCGGCGACGGGCGACAACCCAACGGACCGGCCAAGACAAAGGAACAAGCAATAATGAGAGCGGGCTACTTCCGTACCAGATGTGATTCAACACGCGTTCCATCGCGCCGCGTATTGAACTCATTGCTGCCCAAAGCCCTGCTGGTACAGGCTCGCATAGAGGCCATTTTCGGCCATCAAGGCCTCATGGGTGCCCGAGGCCACAATCCGCCCCTGATCCATCACGACAATGAGATCCGCACGCTCCACAGTGGAGAGCCGGTGTGCGATCACCAGCGTGGTTCTACCGGTCGCCACCTGCTCCAGTGAGGCCTGAATGGCGGCCTCGGATTCGTTGTCGAGCGCCGACGTCGCCTCATCAAGAATCAAAATCGGCGCGTCCTTCAGCACGGCGCGAGCAATCGCCAACCGCTGTCGCTGGCCTCCGGAGAGCCCATCGCCGCCATCGCCCAGCACGGTATCCAACCCATTGGGCAATGCCGCGACGAACTCCCGGGCCTGAGCAGTCTCAAGCGCCTGCCGCAGGGAGGCATCGTCGGCTCTATCCTGCTGACCGAACGCTACGTTGGCTCTAACCGTATCGCTGAACAGCACCACGCGTTGCGACACCATTGCGATCTGCTTGCGTACATCGGCCAGACGGAACGCCTCTATCGGCGCGCCATCCAGTTGGATAGCACCCGATGTGGGGGCATAAAAGCGACAGAGTAAGTGCATCAGAGTTGACTTACCCGCACCGGAACGCCCCACAAAGGCCACCATCTTGCCCGAGGGGATCTCCAGACTGATGTCGCTCAGCACGGGACGATCATCCCCCGGGTACGCAAAACTGACTCCCTCAAAGCGGATATCACCCCGGGCACGCTCTAACGGCTCCTGCCCAGCGTCACGCTCTGGCGGCGTATCGATCTGGGCAAACAAATCTTCAGACGCCGCCAAGCCTCGCTGAATGACGCTTTGCACATTGGTCAGGGTTCTGATCGGCTTACCCAGCTGAGTCGCCGCGGCAATAAACGCAACCAGTGAGCCCGGCGTAAAGCCAGCGAGGATTTCGGGGTCCAAGGCGAACCAGAAAAGAATCGCCAGCGCGATCGACAGTAAAATCTGAGCAATCGGTGTCGATACCGCCTGAACAAACGCCAGCTTCAGACTCTGCACGCGATTGAACTGACTCGCGGCGTAAAAGCGCGCGGCCTGTTGGTCGGCGGCCGAGAACATTCTGATTTCGTCGAACGCACTCATGCTCTCGTTGCCGAGCTGGGTCACCTCGCCCATGGAGTCCTGAATCCGCCGGCTGTAACGCCTGAAGTGCCGGCCAACCACCAGCACCACACCAGCGATGGCGGGCGTCACGGCGAAGAACACCAGCGTGAGCTTCCAGTTGAGATACAGCATGTAGGCGACCAGCGCCAAAACGGTCAGTCCATCGCGGATAACCGTTTTCAGAGCTTCCGACGAGGCGCCGCTGACTTGCTCGACGTTAAAGGTCAGCTTCGAGACCAATTCGCCGTGGGTATAGCGATCAATCACCTGCTTGGGCACACGAATCAGGGCGTCAAAGACCTCAGTACGCAGTCGATGAACCACGCCCCGGGCGACAATATTCATAAAGTAATTACCGAGGAAGTACCCCACCGCACGAACCAGCGCCAACACAATGGCCGCTACGGGCACGGCAATGCGGGCATAATCGACGGCATTCATATCGCCCTGCGGCCACAGGCTGTGAACCGCTTGCGACACCAAACCGATACCCATGCGCGACGATTCACCCAAGGAATCAAGCAGAAACTGGGTCAGATCCGCCAACAACACGTTAGCAACCGAGTAGCCAATAAAACCCACAATACTGAGCACAAAAGCTACGCCATAAATCGCGACATAGCCCAGAAGCCGCTGGTAGAGCGCGAGATCGCTTGGCTGTTTGTTTTCCTGGCTCACTGCAGACTCACTCGTTGATCATCGACTCGGTGGCGATAGTGACGCGCTGCAACCCCAATAGAGACGCGACATCTAAAACCATCACCACATACTGATGTGGTGTCATCGCATCGGCTGACAAGGTCAGGGGAACGTCAACATTGCCATTCGCAGCAGCCTCTAGTGCACGATACAAACCTTCGGCCTCATTCGGCACAGGGTCACCCCCGACCGTGACGTTACCAGCCGAGTCGATGACCACAACCAGATCTATCTCATCAGTAGCGCGCGCACCATCCGCTTCGGGCAAATTGACCGTCAGCTGCGTCAGCTCCGAGAAGCTGGTTGAGACCATAAAAAAAATCAGCAGCAAAAACACGACATCGATCAGTGGCGTGAGATTGATCGACACGTCAGGACGTCGAGCGTGCCGAAAGTTCACAGGTCGTATTCCGTTTTTTGATTACTGTGCAGCGCGTCCACCAACTTAATCGCCTCACGCTCCAGATCCACCACAATAGATTCGATGCGGGCGCTGTAATGTCGATGCATCACCAGACTGGGTATCGCAACAGCGAGTCCCGCTGCCGTAGTCACTAATGCCTCGGATATGCCCCCCGCCAACGCCGGCGCATTACCGGTGCCATGAGTGGTCATCTCGGTAAAAACGCTGATCATCCCCATCACGGTACCCAGTAAGCCCAAAAGCGGAGAGATCGCTGCTACCGTGCCTAAGGCGTTGAGATATCGTTCCAGCCGATGAATCACGTGTGCCGCGGCCTCACGAATACTTTCCCGCATAATCTCCCTGCCCTGATGCCGGTTCGCTAAACCCGCCGCCAGGATGGCGCCCAGAGGCGATCCCTGACGCAAACTTTTCAATCGTTGGGCATCGAGGCCGTCGGCTCTCAACTGCTGCCACACGCTTGCCAAAAGGTGAGGCGGTGCCACTCGCTGCTTGTTCAGCGCGAAGTGCCGCTCAATACAAATTGCGAGGGCAATAACGGAGCACGCCATGATGAATGGCATGACCCAGCCACCGGCCGCCAGGGTGTGAAACACAAAGAAACCTCCTTGCAAGCCTCCGAGTATACCGACCCGCTGTATTCAGCCCCAGACACGGTTTTGGCAGGTATTTACGGCAATTTCAGCCAATACGGCGTGTACGCCGTGCGCCGCGTGCGAGCCGTCAGGCGCCCCCCTTCCCCGTCGCTTAGCTCAATCGCCCCATGGACCGCCGTATCTAGCAACGAGGCAAGCTCGGTCGCGGCCACCCGGTCGACAACCTCATCATGGGGATGTCGAAACGGATTTCCCCGACTTCTGCTGATGATGGCCCATTCAGGGCGCACCCACTTAAGCAGTGCATGACTGGTTGAAGTTTGACTGCCATGATGCGGAAGGAGTAATACCGATGCCTGCAATGTGTCTCGCCAATAGCGCACCCACTCTCGTTCGCGCGCACGAGACACATCGCCTGTTAGCAACACGGCGTGATCTCGCCATGACACCAGCAGGGCACAGGAACCATCATTACGATCAGACTCACCCGAACCGGGGCCATTGATCACTAACAATTCTGCAACGCCCCAACGCCATCGCTCACCATGACGGCACGGGTCACCCCGAAATCCCAACAATCGATGCACGGGAAAGCGATTTACGACGACCTCGTATCCGCCACTGTGGTCCTGATCCCCGTGGCTAATCATCAACATATCGAGCTTTGTCACCCCACGGCTCGCCAAAAAGGGCAAAAGCACCTTGCCTGCTTGGCTCATACCATTGGGGTAGGCCTGCCCGGTGTCGTAGACCAGCGTGCGACGACCCGCCTGAATGACCACCGAAAGACCCTGCCCGACATCCAATATCGCGATACTTACCTGACCCGATGCCGGAGCAGAAAAAGGCCCGAGCCCCACCAAAACCGCAGCCCCCCAAAACAAAGCAGCCAGCCGTTGACGCGATGTCCAGCAAAGAATCGCGATGACACCCAACACGAATACCCACAGCGTCACCGGCCGCGCAACAACGGCCGACTCCGCACAGCAGGTCAGAAGCCACTCCATGGGGATCACCAGCAGGTGCCAACACTGCACGCACACCGACCAAATGTGGTCAGCGGCCGCAGGGAACCACGTAAATAGGGTGATACCGAACAGCCCGAGCGGCACCATGATCCACGCCACGCAAGGCACGATCAACAGGTTCGAAATGACGCCCAGCATGCTGGCCTCCGCAAAGAAAAACAGGGTGATGGGTGCCATGAGGCAGACCATTTTCACCTGCAAGCGCAGTAAACCCGCCACCCCAGCATGTTGGGCCTGTGTGTCAACCAATAGCCAGGTTGCGGCGGCACTCAACCAAAAACTGGCGCCAAGAAGAATCAGAGGGTCCATCGCTGCGAGCGCGACCAAAGCGATCAATAAGCTTCTGCGGCCACTGACAGACCAGCCCAGGGCCGAAGGTAGCTGCGATGCGAGCAACATGCAGTAGGCGCGCAAAACCGGTAGGCCTGCGCCGACAAGAAGGACATAACCACCAGTCACTCCCAACAATCCGAGTGACAAGACCCAAGTGCCACCTCGATCGCCTCGTAATCTCAGACACCTGCGTGGCAACGACAGGACCCCGGCACACCACATCGCCAGCAAACCGATGTGCAAGCCACTGATCACCATGACGTGGATCACGCCTAATTGTCTCAGGTCGCGCCACGCGGCATCGGAGAGGCCGCGCGTATCCCCAAGCAGTAGCGCTCGCATGACGGACCAGCCCTCGCCGTCCTGATGCTCCCAATCAGCGAGCAAACGTGTTCGGAACGCGGCGACCATGCGCCCAGAGTCTTCTTGAAGGATCGATCCTACGGCCGTCGCGGCCGCATCGATGCCACGACTGGCCCACCGCGCCTGGTCGGGCAAGCTACCCGGGTTGAACTGGCTTGGCAGACTTTTTAATCGCCAAGACCCGGTGACAACGTGCTGATAACGCAGTTTATTGTTGAGTTGCTCAAGCCCCAGGTATTGGAAGACTCTGATGCGGTCCGGTCTACCACAATGTGGCGCCGCCCACTCGGTCACACGCATCTCGGCCGTCACGCGCCACTGACCTGCATTAAATGCTTCGACTTCGGGCAGCGTGTCAATCAAGCCCGCTATGCGAACCTCATCCCCCAAGCACGACTCTGATAATTGGCGATCGATCCAGAGCGAACCCTGCAACCCGCCGAGGCCGAAAAACACCAACAGCCACACCAGACACAACGCTGACGAAGGTTTACACCGAAGCAAAAAAAACAGTGGCAGCATTCCTACTGTCAGCAGGGACCACCCGGGGTGCGGCAATAGCAGACTTCCACCTAACCCCAATAAGGCACAGCCCAAATGCCAATCCGTCAGTGCCGGTAAGGGAGCAAAGGTCGAGATAGGCCGCATGCAGTGCCCCCTGATGCGAAGTCCTAGGGCAGCTACCTCACCACTTCAAGTCAAGACACGACACATCACTGGTCAAATCGGCCTCACAAAGGTCTATGATTGCGTGTCTTTTCGTGATGGTGCGAAACCAGAAGCACAATGCCAAAGAAGTATCTCAGCAAATGGATGCCCACATCGGGCAAGATGCGCCAGCATCGGTCGCTGAGACTGTTTGCTCATTGGTTCGAAAATACGCAACTGTGGCAACTTAGCCGTCACACAACCGCCAGAGCATTCGCCATTGGTCTGTACTGCGCGATGCTGCCGGTGCCGGGACAAATATTCATTGCTGTCGCGCTCGCCATTGCGTTCACCGCAAATGTGCCGCTGAGCTTCTCACTCATCTTCATCACCAACCCATTGACCATGCCCGCCATTTACTACGCGGCCTATAAGCTGGGGGCATGGATACTCGGCACTAAACCACTCGATATTGAATTCGAAGCCTCTTGGACCTGGGTTATTCAGTATCTAGACGAGATCTGGCTGCCATTGCTGGTGGGGTCTCAGGTGCTTGGGGTAGCGTTAGGCATACTGGGTTACGTTCTGATCGATCTGCTTTGGCGCAACGCCATCCGCCGCCAGTGGAAGGCGCGAAGGTCATCACGAGGTCAGTGAGCCAGCGTCTCGGCAATCGAAAGTGAAGAGGCCCTGAGGGCCGGTAACGTTGCCGCCAGCACCGACAGCGAAACCGCTACAGAGCACGTGACTACAAAGTCCTGCCAACGAATATCGACAGGCACAAAAGATAAGGGATAGACATCTGTCTGCAGCAACGGCACCTCGAGCCATTGCTCTATGAGGAGTGCTGCGTCAGGCGCGAGCGATGCGAATGCGTAACCCAGCGCCGCACCTAACGCCGCACCCACCAAGCCAATGAGCCCGCCCTGCAAGAAAAAGACCAGCGCTATATCACGCCCTTTTCCGCCCAAGGCCATGAGCATCGCCACCCCCTTGCGGCGATCGGTCACCACCAACATAAGCGATGACACAACGTTAAATGCCGCCACAAAGATGACAATAAACAAGATCAAGCCCACGAGATCACGCGAGAGCTGAATCGCCGAATAGAGATTACCGTGAGTGGCCCGCCAATCTGTTACCTGCAATTGCGAGGGCACCGACTGATACAGAGACCATCGCCAGTCACCGGCGGCAAACACATCGTGCAACTGGACAGCTACCCCCTCCTGCGCGCTGGCCCCACCAATAAAGGGCAACAAAGTGCGTCGGTGAACCCGCGCTAACCCCCCATCAAGCTCGGTACCGGAATCGAGAATACCGGTGAGCGTCACTGTCAGAGGCGCGTAGGTTGACTCGGCGCCACCGGGCAAAATAAACGTGACCCGGTCACCTTGCTTAAGGCTCAATCGCGACGCCAGGGCCGCGCCCAGCACCAAAGACTGCTCCGTCCAATCTGTCACCGCGGGCACCAGTAAATCGCCGTAAGCGAGCAGCGCCTCGGCCTCAATGCCGGTGAGTCTAGTCGCCGCCACGGTCTGTCCACGCATCAGCAGCCCATCTGCATTGATGAAGGGATTTAGCGACGATACTGCAGGGTCCGCTGCCAAATCAGCCTGCAGTTGCTGCCACTCGGTAAAGGTGCCGTTAGCCGTGATCTGAACGTGAGGGATGAGTGCGAGGATGCGCTCCCGCATCTCCTTATCAAATCCGTTCATCACCGACTGCACCGCCAGCAGGAGTGCAATCGCCAATGCGATGCCGACAATCGAGACGCGTGACAAGAAAGCGGACAGGCCCTTACCCGGGTCTAGGGTTTGTCGAAGCGCTAGCTGCCATCGGAGTGACCAGGGCACAACTACGCACTCAGCCTGCCATCGACCAGCGTCAGCTGACGATCCATACGCGCAGCAATACCGGGGTCGTGTGTCACCACCACAAATGCCGTGTCCAATGACCGTAATGCCGTCATGGTAGTCAGCACCTGCTCAGCCGTTTGCGGGTCAAGATTGCCCGTGGGCTCATCCATCAGTACACAGGCTGGCTGATTGATGAGGGCGCGCGCAATTGCGACGCGCTGGCGCTCTCCGCCAGATAGTGCCGCAGGGCGATGCGTAGCGCGATGCGCCAGACCCAACTGATCCAACAAATCGAAAGCGCCTGCCTCTGCGGCCACTTTGCTCATGCCGCCAATTCGGGCGGGCATTGCCACGCTCTCCAGCGCTGAGAACTCCGGCAACAGGTGGTGCATTTGAAATACAAATCCAAGCTGCTGATTACGCCAGCGACTACGTTCCAATTCAGACAAAGCCGGCAGTGCTGTGCCAGCTACCGCTATTTCACCTGCAGTTGGTAGATCCAGACCACCCAACAGGTTCAACAAAGTGGATTTCCCCGCACCGGACGCGCCAACAATGGCCAACCACTCGCCAGCGCCCACCTCTAGGTTGAGGTCTTCCAATATGGTAATCGTCTGCTGACCGTCAGAGAAGGTTTTGGTCAGCCCCGTGGCGGACAACACTGCTTGCTCAGACATAGTTGAGCGCCTCCGCAGGGGGAATACGGGATGCCCGCCATGCCGGATACACACTGGCTGCCACGCTCAGTAACAGTGCGACCAGCACCACGGCAGCGACGTCACTCCACATCACCACAGATGGCAACCCACCGATGTAATACACAGCAGGATCAAACAGCACCGCACCGGAAACCCGTTCCACCCAGAGAGAAAAATCCGACACCGATACGGCGAGCCCTACCCCCATCAAAGCGCCTGCGGCGATCCCGATGATGGCAAGCACAAGCCCGTGACCCCGAAATATGGTTAGCAGATGGCGCGTCGTCAGCCCCAGTACTTGAAGGATGGCAATATCACTGCGTTTCTCGGTCACTGACATGGTGAGAGTGGAAACCAAGTTGAAGGCTGCGACCAAGATAACAGAGGTCAGCAAGACACCTACCGTAATCTTCTCCATCTTGATCGCTGAGAACAGCGATCCCTGAGAAGATCGCCAGTCCTCGATGCGGGGGGAGTCTGGAGTCATTGCCGAGAGATCCTCCCGAACCAATGACGCGAGATTACGGTCAGCCAAGCGAAGCTGCACGCCGCGCTCTCCGGCTGATCCAAAGAGTTTTCGCGCGGTGCTTTCCGACGTGTAAACGACGCGCGCATCGGGTGGCGCGCCCACCGCGAAAATACCGGCCACGCGGACAGGTCGTATTCTGGGAAACACACCCATGGGGCTCACCGTCAAGCGAGGCAGCAGCATGTCGACATCATCGCCCACCTGAACACGAAGCAGTCTGGCAAGGTCAGCACCGAGCACCACAGAGAAAGGGACCGCCTCGAGCATTTCGACATCGCCTTCGATCATGTGTAGCGGCAAATCGATCACATCACGCAGGCCACTGGCAGAAATGCCGGCGACCTCGACGCCGCGGCTGCGGTTTCCCGAACGGAGCAAGGCGGTTCCATTGGCGAATGACGTGGCCGCCAGGACATCTGGGAGCATCTTGGCGCGCCCCACCCACTGCTCAAGAGCCGCGGGACCCGTATCGGCAGGCACCACAATCATATCTGGCGTCACCGATAGCAGCCTTTTGTGAAGCTCTCCAGAAAAGCCGTTCATCACTGACAACACGGTGATCAATGCTGCAACACCCAGCATCATGCCGAGCAACGAAGCGAGCGCCACAAACCGGGTGAACCGGCGCTGACCGCGCCCGAAACTAAAGCGAAGAACCAGTTCCCAGGACAAAGACATTTTTGATTAGGCGCCCGGGCAGCCAGCCATGTGGCAACTCAGTCTGCGCTCTTCGAGGGCGGCGTAAACTGACCGACAGCAGACGCGTCGCCGTTACTATCACATCGCTGTGGATCCCCGCCACAAATCTCGCATTCCTGATCGATCCCGACAGCACCGAGCCCGCCGCAGGAGCCTTTAATCGGTGCACGACCGAATATGACCCCAACAGCCATGGCAGCCATAATTGTCATGAACACTAATAAAGCGAGCACAAAAGTCATCGCAGGAACTCTCCATTACCGCTGATCAAGGCGCTTTCTCCATCAACCATTCGGCCATTGCAGAACTGGCTATCGCTTCAAGCGAATCATCAGTACGCTTCAGCAAATAAACCGCCAAACCGCGCCGCTCGGCTATCGCCATGGCCCGCTTCGACCCGAGAACGGTCAGTGCAGTCGCCCATGCGTCTGCCATCATCGCAGAGCCGTGCACCACTGTCACGGACACGACATCGTGCTGAATAGGGTAACCAGTGCGAGGGTCAATTAAGTGCGAATACCGGCGTCCCTCTCTCTCAAAGAAGTTCCGGTAATCACCAGATGTGGCGATACCCGTATCGCTCACTGCCAGCGCCGCCTGTACGTCGCCCCGCGCACCCACCTCAGGGCGCTCCACAGCGATGCGCCAGGCGTCACCGCGCGGGCTCAGGCCTTGAACCCTGACCTCACCACCCACTTCCAACATGAAGTGGGGTATGCCCAGCTCTGCTAATGCATCGGCGCCCAGATCAACGGCATAACCCTTTGCCAGAGAGGAGAAATCCAGCTTGAGACCATCCACGCGCTTGCTCAGTTCCCGCGTGGTGGAATCCCACTTCAGATTCACAGCGCCGGTGCGTGCCAACGCCTCGGCTACCTCCACCTCACTTGGAAAGGACGTTGGCCCCTGCGGCCCGAAGCCCCACACGTCAGAGAGGGCGCTGACTGTCACATCGTAAGCGCCGTCCGTGCTCTCACCTAAGGCGAGTGCTGCCGACAAGACGTACGCGAAGTCCCAATCGACCTCCAACACAGAGTCGACTCCGAGCTGATTGAAGTCACTGATCACGCTGCCAGAGTCGTAGTGATTCATGCTCCGGTTAACAAGATCGAACACGTCCTCAACCGCGGACTGAACCTTTGCGGGCGTGACGTCCCCCTGTGGCGATTGATAGGTCAGAGACCAAGTCGTACCGAAAATATTACCGGCTAGTTGTGTCGGTCGGCTCTCGCTACCGCAAGCCGCCAGACAGCAAAAGGCCAGCACAAGTGCTGGCCTTAAAACACGTTTGATCACGGCCGGGGTCATCCCCCGAAGTCATCGAGGAAGATATTCTCTCGCTCCACACCCAGATCGAGCAACATATTGATCACTGCCGAGTTCATCATGGGCGGCCCGCACATGTAGTACTCACAGTCTTCCGGTGCGGGGTGATCCTTGAGGTACTGCTCATACAATACATTGTGGATGAAGCCCGTCAGCCCCTCCCAGTTATCCTCAGGCTGCGGATCAGAGAGCGCCACGTGCCACTCGAAATTATCGTTTTCGGCATCGAGTCCGTCGTAATCCTCAACATAAAACATCTCTCGCAAGGATCGCGCACCGTACCAGAAGCTGATCTTACGATCGGTCTTGATCCGCTTCATCTGGTCAAACAGGTGCGACCGCATCGGAGCCATGCCTGCGCCGCCACCAATGAACACCATCTCGGCCTGTGTTTCCTTCGCGAAGAATTCACCGAAAGGCCCATAAACGTTCACTTTGTCGCCGGGCTTTAGGTTAAAAGCCCAACTCGACATGATTCCCGCGGGGATACCTTCGCTACCAGGCGGCGGCGTCGCGATACGAATATTGAATTTCACGACACCCTTTTCTTCCGGGTAGTTCGCCATTGAGTAGGCGCGGATCGTCGTATCCTTGCATGACGATGAGAGATTGAAGAAGCCAAAACGCTCCCAGTCGCCACGGTACTCTTCTGCGACATCGAAGTCGCTGTAATTCACCGAGTGAGGGGGGCACTCAAGCTGGACGTAACCACCCGCCCGGAAATCGACGCTTTCACCCTCAGGCAAGCGCAGCACCAGTTCCTTAATGAACGTCGCGACGTTCTCGTTCGACTCGACCGTGCACTCCCACTGCTTCACGCCGAAGACTTCTTCAGGCACCTGAATTTTGAGATCCTGCTTTACGGGGGTTTGGCAAGAAAGCCGCCAGCCCTCGGTCGCCTCGCGCCGAGTGAAGTGCGATTCTTCTGTCGGCAACATGGCACCGCCGCCCTCTTCTACGACGCACTTACACTGCGCGCAGGTGCCGCCGCCCCCGCAGGCGCTGGCAAGAAATAAATCCGCGTCAGCCAGCGTTTGAAGTAGCTTGCCGCCGGCCGGCACTTCGATCGTGCGTTCGCCATTGATTTCAATGCTGATGTTGCCACTGGAAACCAGTCGGCTTCGCGCCGCGAGGATCACCAGCACCAGCGCCAGAATGATCGCGGTGAACATGCCAGCGCCGTATACGATAGTCAGGTCCATTAAGGGTCTGCTCCCGTTAGTCGGTCGTTAGAGGTCGATACCGCCGAAGGACATAAAGCCCAGCGACATCAAACCCACAGTGATAAATGTTATGCCCAGTCCCTGCAGCCCGTCCGGCACGTCGCTGTACTTCAGCTTCTCACGGATGCCCGCGAGCGCCACTATAGCCAAAGCCCAGCCCACGCCGGCACCGGCGCCACACCCAGCACTTTCGGCAAAGTTGAAGCTTCGCTCCACCATCAGCAATGATGCACCCAGAATGGCGCAGTTCACGGTAATGAGCGGGAGAAACACGCCTAACGTGGCATAGAGAGCCGGCACGTACTTATCGAGGAACATCTCCAGAATCTGCACCAGTGCTGCGATCACAGCGATGTAGCTGAGCAACCCAAGGAAGCTGAGGTCCACGTCGGGTAAACCGGCCCAGGTCAGTGCCCCGTCTGCCAATAGATTCTGATAAATCAGGTTGTTCACCGGCACGGTGATCGACAACACGACAATCACGGCCACGCCCAGGCCTGCGGCGGTCTGAATCTTCTTCGAGACAGCGAGGAAGGTGCACATCCCCAGAAAGAAAGACAGCGCCATGTTCTCGATGAAGATCGCGCGCACAAATAGACTCAGATAGTGCTCCATTACGCGCTCTCCTCAGCAGGATTGTGATGGGCAATGCGGAATTCAGGCTCTTCGACCTGCTCCGTGTTGAACGCACGGATAGCCCAAATTAATAGGCCGATCAGAAAGAACGCACTCGGCGGCAGGAGCAACAATCCGTTTGCCTGATACCAGCCACCCTCGGTGACCAGAGGCAGGATCTCGACGCCGAACAGCTTGCCGGTGCCGAAGAGCACTCGAACGAAGGCAACAACCAAGAGCACAAAGGAGTAGCCCAGACCGTTACCGACACCATCCATAAAGCTCGGTATGGGGCTATTCTTCATCGCAAATGCTTCAGCGCGGCCCATCACAATGCAGTTGGTGATGATCAGGCCCACAAATACAGACAGCTGCTTGGAGATGTCGTAGGCCACGGCCTTGAGCACCTGATCCACCACAATCACCAGCGAAGCAATGATCGTCATCTGGACAATGATGCGAATGCTGGACGGAATGAACTGACGAATGCAGGAGATAAAGAAGCTGGAGAAAGCGGTCACCAGAGTCAGCGCAATGCACATCACCACCGTGACGCGCAGTGAGGTTGTCACGGCCAGTGCTGAGCAGATTCCAAGAATTTGCAGCGCAATAGGATTGTTCTTGAAGATCGGGTCGACGAGGGTGTCACGCATACTCATCAGGCTTCTCCCCTACGAAGGTTCTCTAGCAACGGCTTAAAGCCTTGATCGCCCATCCAATAGCGCACGAGGTTATCGACACCTTTGGTGGTCAACGTGGCACCGGACAAGCCATCGACCTGCCACTGCGCATTGGCTGACCCTGCGGGCACTGCGCCTTTGAGTACCTGAATTGCCACCTGCTCGCCCTGATAGATCTGCTTACCGGGCCATATTGCCTTCCAGTTCGGGTTATCCACCTCACCGCCTAATCCCGGCGTCTCGGCGTGCTCATAGAACCCCAAACCGGCAACCGTGTTGCCATCAGATTCCAATGCCATGAAGCCGTAGAGGGTTGACCACAGGCCGTAGCCGCGAATCGGTAAGATGATCTTATCGAGCCCGCCCTGCTGATCACGCACGAGATACACCAGCGCCTGATCCTCTCGTCGCACCAGTTTTGCAGGATCTGCGTCACCGGGAATAGCCCGGGATTGAGCGGGGTCCTTTGCAGCTTCGCGCTGATCAAAGCTCGCCGGATCCACGCCCTCAACAAACCGGCCTTCGTCGAGGCTTACCACCCGAGTTTCGACCTGCTCAAACTGCTCCTCTACCGACAACGCAGGATCCAAAAGTCCCGCCGCCATGAGGATATTGCGCTTCAGATCGAGTGTTTTATTGGCCTGCTGGGCTGGCTTCAACACCACCGCAGCGGTCGACACCACGACAGAGCACACCAGGCACAGGCCCAGCGCCACCGTCAGGATGCGGCCAAGACCCTCTCCACTAGCTGACACGTGCTGCCCTCCTTTTGATATTGGCGCTGACGGCAAAGTTATCGAACAGCGGTGCAAACAGGTTTGCGAACAGGATGGCGAGCATCATGCCCTCGGGGAAAGCGGGATTGACGACCCGGATCAGCACACACATGACACCAATAAGGATGCCGTAAGCCCAACGGCCGGGATCGGTCATGGCCGACGACACCGGGTCGGTCGCCATGAAGAACGCGCCAAAAGCGAAACTGCCCACCACCATGTGCCAGTACCAGGGCATCGCGAACGCCGGGTTCGACGTTGAACCGACAGCATTCAGTAGCAAAGAGAATCCAATCATTCCGACGAAGCACCCGGCCACTACGCGCCAGGAGGCAATGCCCTGCAATATCAGCACCAGCCCGCCAATCATGACCATGAGCGTCGACGTTTCACCGATCGACCCTGGGATCTGCCCAATAAACGCGTCCATCCAGGTGTAGGCCTCGGTCAGGCCCGCCATACCCTCTGCGGCAACAACACCCAGCGGTGTCGCGCCGGAGTAGCCATCCACTGCCGTCCACACGGCATCGCCAGAGATCTGCGCAGGATAAGCGAAGTACAGAAACGCCCTGCCGGTCAGCGCCGGGTTGAGGAAGTTCTTGCCCGTTCCACCAAAGACCTCTTTGCCAATCACCACGCCAAAGCTGATGCCCATGGCCGCCTGCCACAGGGGTAAATCGGGGGGTAGCGTCAAGGTGAACAGGATCGAGGTGACGAAGAATCCCTCGTTGACCTCATGACCGCGGCGCATGGCAAATAACACTTCCCAGAAACCGCCAACGATGAAGGTCACCAAATACAGCGGCAGAAAATGCACCAGCCCGTAGAGCATGTTATGCCAGATGTTGGCCGGGTCATGCCCACCTAACGCAGCCACAATGCCCCCACGCCAGCCGTCCAATGCACCGCCCGAAAGAGCCAATACGTCGTTTGCCTGCAACCCAATGTTATACATCCCGTAGAACATCGCAGGGAAAGTCGCCAACCACACCGTGATCATGATGCGCTTGAGGTCAATACCATCGCGGACGTGGGCGTTGGACTTAGTCACGCTGCCCGGAGAGTAAAAAATAGTATCCACCGCCTCGTAAAGCGCATACCAGCTCTCAAACCGGCCGCCCGGCTTGAAATGCGGTTCTATGGCATCCAGTTGCTGTCTGAGTCCCATGCGTCAGCCTTCCTTCTCAATACGCGTCAGGTTGTCCCTGAGAATTCCGCCGTATTCATATTTGCCCGGGCACACGTAAGTGCAGAGCGCCAAATCTTCTTCGTCCAGTTCGAGGCATCCCAACGCCTGCGCCGTCTCGGTATCCCCTACGAGCAAGGCACGCAGCAACTGGGTGGGCAAAATATCCAGCGGCATCACCTTTTCATAAGCGCCGACCGGCACCATGGCGCGCTCGGAACCGTTTGTATTCGTGGACATCGCAACGGGCTTGCTACCTAGCCAGCTGGATAAATAAATACCCATGACCGAGTGCTTCCCGAGACCCGGCGACAGCCAGCCCATGAAAGCCCTCTCTTTGCCTTCCCTCACCAACGAGACCTGGTTGTGATAGCGGCCCAGGTAGGCGGTATCGCTCTGCACTCCCCGGCCGCCCAATACAGAACCGGAAATGAGCCTAGCGTCATCGCCCTCGTGCTCGCCCGCTACAAGCGCCTGTAAGTCAGCGCCGAGGCGACTCAAAACCAGCCGGGGCTTGGACGCTGCCGGCCCGGTAATCGCAATGACCCTGTCGGTGTATAACGCGCCATCCAGGAATAAGCGGCCCACTGCAATGACATCTTGGTAGCCAATGGTCCAAGCGATCCGCTGCGAGGAGGCACCCATCAAAAAATGCACGTGCGTACCGGGGAGACCTGCCGGGTGCGGTCCTGCAAAGTCGTGTCGGGAGACGCGCTCGTGGCCCGACTCTGGGATATCTGAGCCGGGCGCGGCACAGAGATAGACCGGGCAGGTGACCATTTCGGCCAGCAATGCTTGCCCCAACGCAAAGGCATCAGCCTCGCGGGCGATAATCTGCTCAGGATCGGGTGCATGCGGGTGTGTATCAATTGCAGTAATGAATAGGCCCGATGGCGTTGTCGCCGGGTCTGCAACCCGCCCGAATGGACGCGCTTTAATCGCGGTCCATTGACCTGATTGAAGCAGTTGATCCTTGATGTCATCGGCATTGAGCGCGCGCGCCGACTCAGGCGTGAACTGCGGAAAGGTTTCCGCCTCGTCGCCGTCGACCTCGATGACAATGGATTGGAAGGCGCGCTTCGCGCCACGATTGATGGCGGCGACACGGCCACCAGCGGGTGCGGTGTAACGGACGCCCTCGCACTTCTTGTCCGTAAACAGCAATTGGCCTTTCTTGACCGAATCCCCGACTTGAACCGCCATTGTCGGCTTCATACCGTGGTAGTCAGGGCCGATCAATGCCGCAGCCCGAGTGGTCAATGACGTATCCAACTCCTGAGTCGGCGCGCCCGCCAAGGGGATATCCAAACCACGCTTGATCTTAATCATGTCGACGCTCTTCTGTGTTGCCGCGTTTTACGCCAAGCACATCAGTGCCGACGCCGCGCCACGAATCAAAATTCTTGGCGGCGCTGACACTGTCACAATCGGGGCATTCCCCCAGACGGTGGTGCACACCTTGCAGACCGGGGGCTTCTTAAGGCCGGCCCGTTGGGCTCTCCTCGGTCGCGCGTATTCTATTCGACTTGGCTCGCCAAGGCCAACCCGGGACAGCCGCCCAAACTCACAGTGGATAAGGGCTATTTGCGGGATAGGTTTGGTATCGAATGCCAGCCATTCGCTCCAATACGCGGTATACCTGACAGCTGTAGCCGTACTCGTTGTCGTACCACAAATACAAAACAGCCTGATTCCCATTGACGATCGTCGCCTTGGCGTCGAACACACAGGCCGCGCGCGAGCCAACGAAGTCACTGGATACCGATTCGGGCGAAATCGAGTAATCGATCTGCTTTTTCATGGTTGAGTGCAAAGCGGTCTCGCGCATGAACTCGTTCAGTTCATCACGCGTGGTCGCGCGATCGAGCGTGAGATTGAGAATGGCCATTGAGACATTGGGTGTTGGCACCCGAATCGCGTTGCCGGTCAGCTTGCCGTCGAGCTTCGGCAACACCTTGGCCACGGCTTTGGCAGCACCCGTCTCTGTCAGCACCATATTAAGCGGCGCGCTACGACCGCGGCGCTCGGCCTTATGGTAGTTGTCAATCAGGTTCTGGTCGTTGGTATAGGCATGCACGGTCTCGACGTGGCCGGCGCTAATGCCGTATTCGTCGTCTGCGGCCTTCGAAACAGGCACGATGGCATTGGTCGTGCAGGACGCCGCAGACAGAATCGTGTCGTCCGCAGCAATTTCATGATCATTGATGCCCGCGACAATGTTTTTGATGTCGCCTTTGCCCGGCGCCGTCAGAATGACTTTGGCCACCCCTTTAGCCTGAAGGTGCCGAGACAGTCCCGCTTTATCCCGCCAGACGCCGGTGTTATCAATGACCATACAATCTTTGATGCCGTATGCGGTGTAGTCGATTTCTTCAGGGGCGTCGGCGTAAATTACCTTTATTTCGTTGCCATTGGCGACGAAGCTCTG
>Ga0213859_10000331_pt1 | contig 21529 bp, 34 predicted proteins | sample PICome_2_FD_160133 | JGI IMG/M metagenome (GOLD analysis project Ga0213859, IMG submission 160133) | Coastal seawater microbial communities near Pivers Island, North Carolina, United States - PICO304 | ecosystem: Environmental > Aquatic > Marine > Coastal | place: USA: North Carolina...
CCAGGCCAACTGCTGCAGGCTGGCGGCCAACGCCGCGGCGTAATCCATGTGGAACGCCGCTAGGGGCTGGCCATAACCAGCGATGACAGCGGCCAGCAGCGGCATCTCCCAGCCGTGGTGCACCTGAGGACGCAGTTGGCGAAACGCCTCAGGGACCTCCTGAGGCAACGGCACGCCAGCGGGCAGCAACTGAGCGGCAGCCCTGCGGGCCGACCACCAGTACTCCTCCATGCCATCGACGATGACGCCGTCGAAATCCGAGATCAGCACTGGGATCTAAAAAAACTGGGCCGCTAGGATTCGAACCTAGGAATGGCGGGACCAAAACCCGCTGCCTTACCACTTGGCGACGGCCCATCGATACGCGCGCGGCCATGGCTCGCGCGAGCTCTTATCTAGCCACAACGACCCGCCAAACGTCAAACACCCTGGGCGATTTCAGCTTCTCCATGACGGCGCAGCAAGCGCTCCAAAGCGCGCTGCACCTGGGGAAGGCTGTCGGCTTTGATCACATGGATCGGCACAGCACCATCGCGGGCACGCTTGCGCAGCTCGGGATGGCGGCCCAATTGATGGCGGCCCGCCAAAACAGCATCAGCGCGCAGCAATTCATCGGTGAGCTGAACAGGCCAGCGGCGCGTGCGCGCTGCCTGCAACACCAGGCGCGGCGCGATGCCGCAGCAGAACACCCGCAGCGGGCGTTCAAGCGCCGTGGCTGGGGCCGGCAGCGGAACCACTGGAGCGGGCAACGGCGGACGCTTGGGCGCGCCACGCCTTGGTCCCTGCAAGATCGGCCGTTCCACCACCAGAACACCATCAGGCCCCACTGAGCGCACCTCTGGGGCCGATGACTGGCCCCGCAAGAGCTGATCCACCGTGGCCGCTACATCGCCATGGACCATCCAGCGGCTGCGGCTGTGCATCTCAACCGCCAAGGGGAACGTGGGCTCAGCAGCCCTTTCCAGCACGGCCTTTTGACTGCCGCGGCGCCGGGCTTCGTCGTCGCCAAGGGTGACGGCCTGCACACCGCCAACCAGATCACTCAAGGTGGGATTGCGCACCAAATTGGCGAGGGCATTGCCATGGGCTGTTGCCACCAACTGAACTCCGCGCTCAGCGATGGTTCGGGCGGCCTGCGCCTCCTGCTCAGTGCCGATTTCATCGATCACGATGACCTCGGGCATGTGGTTTTCCACCGCCTCGATCATCACGCGGTGTTGCAGCTGCGGCCGGGCCACCTGCAGGCGCCTGGCCCGGCCAATGGCCGGATGCGGGATGTCTCCATCGCCAGCTATTTCATTGCTGGTGTCGATCACCATCACACGACGGCCTAAGTCGTCGGCCAACACCCGGGCGATCTCACGCAAGGCCGTGGTCTTGCCAACCCCTGGCCGGCCTAGCAGCAGCAGGGATTCACCCGTATCCAGCAGATCTCGCACCATGGCCACGGTGCCAAAAACAGCCCGCCCAACCCGGCAGGTCAGCCCGATCACACAACCGGAGCGATTGCGCACAGCACTGATGCGATGCAGGGTGCGCTCAATGCCAGCGCGGTTGTCGCCCCCGAAAGGACCCAGCCGTTCTATGACCCCTTGCAAGTCATCACTGCTGACGGGCTGATCCCCCAGATCGTCGGTGCGGTCGGCATAACGGGCAGCCGGCAAACGGCCTAGATCCAGCACCACCTCCAGCAAGTCAGCCCGGCGCTCGGGCGCCGCCAAACAGACCTGTAAACGTTCCGGCAGCAGCACCAACAAGCGATCCAAATCGTCGGTGATGCATTGCTCACTGACGGTGATCGACGGATGCAGGGGTGGAACCTTCTCCAACAAGGTGCAACATCCATCTCCCTGTCTGGGTTCTAGCAGTTTCTGACCAGCTCAGGGCGGCAGAAGAGGCTCTGCAACTGCGCCAAGGCCTGACCCCACAAATCAGGGCAAGCGCGCAACGCCTGGCCACGGGCTTGCGCCTGCTGCAACAGCGGTTGGATCAGCTTGCGTGCGCTGCCGCCATAGGCAATCCCAGCCACCGCATCAGCCAAACCCTCACGCTCCAAGCGACGCCTGCTGTCGTGATTGGTGCCACCAGCGAGCTGCAGGGGGCCAGGCGGCAACTGGCCCCGGCGCCGCTGCAGCAGGTTGACGGCCGCCTGGGCGGTGCCAGCGCCAATATCTCCACTCATGGGGCGGCCATCGAGCTGCCAAAGCCAGGGCCAGCGGCAGCCCTGCAGCAGCTGATGCAATTGCCAAAGATGGTGCGGCATGGCATCGCCAGGGCCCTCAGGGCAGCTCACCGAGAGCAGCTGCAGGGCCACACCGCTGAGCTCAATCTGCTGCAGGCGCTCAGCAAAGTCACTGGCCCGGCCTGGGTGGGTGTGCAGCTCAATCGCATCGGGCTGCAACTGCCGCAACAACGCGGGCAACGCTTGCGGAGATAGGGCCATGCTGCGCTCCTCAATCAACCCCAGGGGGCAAACCGGCAAACAGCGGCCGCAGCCATAACAACGCTCGGCCAAGACGGGCCCCTGAGCGGGAATCGCCAGCGGCGGGCAGACCTTGGCGCATGGCCGGGGGCAGTCAGCTGGGCAGCGGCTGGGATCAAACCAGGCCTTACGAAAATGGGGGTCCTCGCCATCACTCAGGCTCACCATCAACCAGGGCCGAGATGGGCGCCCGTGTTGCTGGGCCCAATCCATGCCACGGCGCACCGCCGCAACCACAGCCCCATCGGCTGCCACATCGAGGCAATCCGCTCCAGCCAGGGCCGCCAATGCGGCCAAATCCTCGAGCGCAGCCAGATCGTGATTGCTGGCACCGCCAATCCATTTGACCCAACGGCCAGCGGCGAGAGCGTGCCGCGGCCCGTCGGGCTGGTTAGGCCGCAAGCGCAGCTCTCAGCGGTTTCCAGCGCAAGCTGCGGCTACCGCCGAGTTCCACAACCATGTGAAGGCGGGGCTCACGCTCACAGAGGGCCAACAGGCTGGCTTGCTCCGCGGAGGAGAGCACCTGTCCTTCCAGCATCCAGAGCACAACCGGCGCACCACTGGCCAAGGCGGGGCCGAGCTGGGGCATCACCAGCTGCACCTCTCCAACGGCGGCATCACGACCAACACAGTGGTGGCCTAGATGGGGCGGCCGCACACCATGAAGCCCGAGCAAAAACGCTTCGGGGTCTCCCAGCCCACGGGCTGATGTCAGCTCTGTGCGATAGCCAGCAGCGCGCAGCCGGCGCAGCAAGCGTGTCTCAGCTCCGCCCTCCAATGGGGCGTAAACCGCCAAGGCCCGTTCGCGCTCGAGGTCCCGGCGGAAAGCGCGACCGGTGAGCAGCAGGGGCATGAAGCAAGGTCAGCAGATTCTGCAAAGTTTGGCAGGAACGGCGCCCAGGGTCCCAGTGCAGGGTGATGGGTTAGGGTCTTTGCTTGTGCATTTATTGCTGTGCCCGACCGTCAGCCGGGCCTCCAGCGGAAATGCCGGGAGTCATCACGGTTGATGACTTCTCCTTTGGCCAGTGCCGCGACTCGCTACGGCGAGGTGCTGCCGGGAAACTAGCGCTGCTCAGTCCACACGACCAGCGGTGATCAGTCCCAGCCAAACCTGAACGGAACACTCGTTTCGCTTCAGTCATCCGCCCCCAGTTGGCCTTGTGCTGCTGCGGGGTTGTCCAGCTGGCGTCTTTCCCCTCCCCAATGTCCATCGGCATTCTCGGGAAGAAATTGGGTATGTCCCAATTCTTCGACGACGAGGGCAGGGCCGTTCCGGTCACCGTGATCGAAGCGGGCCCTTGCCGCATCACTCAAGTCAAAACTCCTACCAACGACGGCTACAGCGCCGTTCAGGTGGGTTTTGGCGACGTGCGCGAAAAGCTCGTTAATCAACCCGCCAAGGGTCACCTCAAGAAGTCAGGTGAAGACCTGCTTCGCCACCTCAAGGAGTACCGCGTCGATTCCACCGACGGCGTCGAGCTCGGCAGCAGCGTCACCGTTGATGCCTTTGAGCCCGGCCAGAAAGTGGATGTCAGCGGCGACACCATGGGTCGTGGTTTTTCGGGTTACCAAAAGCGTCACGGCTTCAGCCGCGGTCCTATGACCCACGGCTCTAAGAACCACCGCGAACCCGGTTCGACCGGCGCCGGCACCACCCCCGGCCGCATTTACCCCGGTAAGCGCATGGCTGGTCGTTATGGCGGCACCAAAACCACGGTCAAAGGCCTGGTGGTGCTGAAGGTCGACAGCGAGCGCAATCTGCTCGTGGTGAAAGGGTCCGTGCCCGGCAAACCGGGGGCCCTATTGAGCATTCGCCCCGCGGTGCGGGTCGGTGCCAAGGCCACGGCTTGAGGAGGGACTGAACCATGAATTGCGTCATCCAAGACTGGCAAGGCAAAGAGGCAGGCAAGGCCTCCCTCGATCTGAAAGTGGCCAAGGAAACTTCGGCTGCTGATCTCATCCATCGCGCCGTGGTGCGGCAGTTGGCGAACGCCCGTCAGGGCACCGCCAGCACGCTGACTCGCTCCGAGGTGCGCGGTGGCGGCCGCAAGCCGTACAAGCAGAAAGGCACCGGCCGGGCCCGTCAGGGTTCGATCCGCACACCCCTGCGTCCCGGCGGCGGCATCGTTTTCGGTCCCAAGCCCCGCTCCTATGAGCTGGACATGAACCGCAAAGAGCGCCGTCTAGCCCTGCGCACGGCTCTGATGAGCCGTAGCGAGGACATGGTGGTGGTGAAGGCCTTTGGCGACAAGCTCGCCAAGCCCAAAACCAAGGAGGTGCTGTCCGCCCTTGAGCGCTGGGGGGTTCCCTCTGGCAGCAAGGTTCTGATGGTGCTCGCTGACATCAGCGACAACGTCAGGCTTTCGGTCCGCAACCTGCCGCAGCTCAAGCTGATCGCTGCCGACCAGCTCAATGTTTTCGATCTGCTCAACGCCCAAAAGTTGGTGGTGAGTGAAGACGCTCTCACCAAGATCCAGGAGGTGTACGGCAATGGCTGAGCGTTTCAGCTCTCGCCTGGCGGATGTGATCCGCAGGCCCCTGATCACCGAGAAGGCCACCCGAGCCCTCGAGCTGAATCAGTACACCTTTGAGGTGGACCCTCGGGCTGCCAAGCCCGACATCAAGGCCGCCGTTGAGCATCTGTTCGACGTCAAGGTCATTGGGGTTAGCACCATGAATCCGCCCCGGCGCACCCGCCGAGTCGGTCGCTTTGCCGGACGCCGCTCCCAGGTCAAAAAGGCCGTGGTGCGTCTTGCCGAAGGCAACAGCATCCAGCTTTTCCCTGAGTCGTAAGGAGCGTTAGTCATGGGAATTCGTAGCTTCCGCCCTTACACCCCCGGCACTCGCACCCGGGTGGTCAGCGACTTCAGTGAAGTCACCCGGCGCAAGCCGGAACGCAGCCTTGTGGTGGCCAAGCACCGCCGCAAGGGACGCAACAACCGCGGTGTAATCACCTGCCGCCACCGTGGTGGTGGCCACAAGCGGCTCTACCGGATCGTTGATTTCCGTCGCGACAAGCACGGTGTGGTCGCCCGCGTGGCTGCCATCCAGTACGACCCGCATCGCAATGCGCGGCTGGCGCTGCTCTATTACACCGACGGCGAAAAGCGCTACATCCTTCATCCCGCCGGCGTGCAGGTGGGACAGGAAGTGGTGGCTGGCCCTGAGGCCCCCATCGAGGTGGGAAATGCACTGCCTCTTTCAGCGATTCCGCTGGGTTCAGCCGTTCACAACGTTGAGCTCTATGCCGGACGCGGCGGCCAAATGGTTCGCACCGCTGGTGCCAGCGCTCAGGTGATGGCGAAAGAGGGGGACTACGTCGCTCTCAAGCTGCCCTCCACCGAGGTTCGCCTGGTACGCCGCGAGTGCTACGCCACTCTCGGCGAAGTGGGCAACTCAGAGGTCCGCAACACCAGCCTGGGTAAGGCTGGTCGCAAACGCTGGCTGGGTCGCCGCCCCGAGGTGCGCGGCAGCGTGATGAACCCCTGCGATCACCCCCATGGTGGTGGTGAGGGTCGCGCTCCCATCGGCCGCTCTGGTCCTGTGACTCCCTGGGGCAAACCCGCCCTGGGCCTCAAGACCCGCAAGCGCAACAAGCCCAGCAACAAGTTCGTCCTCCGCAAGCGTCGCAAGACCTCCAAGCGGAGCCGTGGCGGACGGGATTCCTGATGAACCAACACCTCTTGCTGATCGCTTAAACCGCCATGGGACGCTCACTCAAAAAAGGACCTTTCGTCGCCGACAGCCTCCTCCGCAAGGTGGAGAAGCTGAACGCAGCCGGCGAAAAGCCCGTGATCAAGACCTGGTCTCGGGCCTCCACCATCCTGCCGATGATGATCGGCCACACCATTGCCGTACACAACGGCAAGGCCCACGTTCCGGTCTTTGTGACCGAGCAAATGGTGGGCCACAAGCTCGGGGAGTTCGCGCCAACTCGCACCTTCAAGGGCCACATCAAAGACAAGAAAGGAGGACGCTGAGATGGCTACCACCGCATCCCCCCAGGCCCTGGCCCATGGCCGCTTCGTTCGCGGCTCGGTCTCGAAGGTTCGCCGGGTGCTCGATCAGATCCGCGGTCGCAGCTATCGCGACGCGCTGATCATGCTCGAGTTCATGCCCTACCGCTCCACAGGGCCGATCACCAAGGTTCTGCGCTCAGCTGTGGCCAACGCCGAGCACAACATGGGACTCGATCCCAGCAACCTGGTGGTCTCCATGGCCAGCGCAGACATGGGACCAACCATGAAGCGCTACCGCCCTCGCGCTCAGGGCCGTGCCTACCAGATCAAAAAGCAAACCTGTCACATCTCCATTGGTGTGACTCCCCAAGACGCTTAACGACCGATGGGACACAAAATCAACCCGACCGGCCTGCGCCTGGGGATCACCCAGGAACACCGCTCCCGCTGGTACGCCCCCGCCCGGACCTATCCAACCCTGCTTCAAGAGGACGAACGGATCCGGAAGTTCGTCAACAAGAAGTACGCCTCCGCTGGCATCAGCAGTGTGCTGATCGCCCGCAAGGCTGACCAGCTCGAGGTCGAGCTCAAAACCGCCCGTCCTGGCGTCCTCGTTGGCCGTCAAGGATCAGGCATCGAAGAGCTTCGCGCCGGTATCCAAAAGACCCTTGGCGACAAGAGCCGCCAAGTCCGCATCAACGTTGTTGAGGTGGAACGGGTCGATGCCGATGCCTTCCTGCTGGCCGAGTACATCGCCCAGCAACTGGAAAAGCGCGTGGCGTTCCGCCGCGTCATTCGCATGGCGGTTCAGCGGGCCCAACGGGCCGGCGTTCTGGGTCTCAAGATCCAGGTGGGCGGTCGCCTCAACGGCGCCGAAATCGCCCGGACGGAATGGACCCGCGAGGGTCGCGTACCGCTCCATACCCTGCGTGCCGACATTGATTACGCCACCAAAGTGGCCAGCACCACCTACGGGGTGCTGGGCATCAAGGTCTGGGTCTTCAAAGGTGAGGTACTGCCGGGCCAGAAGCAGCAACCCCCCGTGGGCGCTGCGCCCCGTCGTCGGGCCAGCCGACGACCCCAAGAGTTCGAAGATCGCTCCAACGAGGAGTGAGGGAGATCTGAACCATGCTTAGTCCACGTCGCGTCAAATTCCGCAAACAACAGCGAGGTCGCATGCGCGGCATCGCCACCCGGGGCAACACCATTGCCTTCGGCACGTTTGCCCTGCAGGCCCAGGAATGTGGCTGGATCACCTCCCGCCAGATCGAGGCCAGCCGCCGAGCCATGACCCGTTACACCAAGCGGGGAGGAAAGATCTGGATCCGGATCTTTCCCGACAAGCCCGTCACCATGCGGGCTGCCGAAACCCGCATGGGTTCCGGTAAAGGCAACCCGGAGTTCTGGGTCGCGGTGATCAAACCAGGTCGCATCCTGTTTGAAATCGGCGGTCCCGAAATCACTGAGGAGCTGGCCAAAGAGGCCATGCGTCTGGCCCAGTACAAACTGCCGGTCAAGACGAAATTCCTCGTCAAAGAAGAGCAGGAGGCCGCTGTCGAGGCCACCGCGCAAACCGCAGCAGTGGAGTCCTGACCCATGGCCCTTCCTGACATCGCTGAAACCCGCAAGCTCAGCGACACCGAGATCAATGAACAGATCAGCGGCACCCGCCGCGAACTGTTCGATCTGCGTTTTCAGCAGGCCACCAGCCGGCTGGAGAACCCGCACCGCTTCCGTCATGCCCGCGTCAAGCTGGCCCAGCTGCTGACGGTGCAACAGGAGCGCGAGCGCTCCGCCGCCCCCGCTAACTGACCCTAGGAATCACCATGGCAGTCAAAGAAAGGGTCGGCACCGTCGTCAGCGACAAGATGGAAAAAACAGTGGTGGTGGCGGTTGAAAACCGCTTCCCTCACCCCATCTACAAGAAGACGGTTAGCCGCACCACCCGTTACAAGGTCCACGACGAGGACAACCGTTGCCAAGTTGGCGACCGGGTCCGAATCACTGAGACCCGTCCTCTGAGTCGCAGCAAGCGCTGGGCAGTGGCCGAAATCATGACCACCAAGAGTGGGAGCTGAGGAGATCACACCATGATTCAGCAGGAAACCTTCCTCAACGTTGCCGACAACAGCGGCGCCAAGCGCATCCAGTGCATCCGCGTCCTCGGCACCAATCGTCGTTATGCCCATGTCGGCGACGTGATTGTGGCGACCGTCAAAGACGCCATGCCCAACATGGGCGTCAAGAAATCGGACATCGTCAAAGCTGTTGTGGTGCGCACGAAGCACACCATGCGGCGCGAAACCGGCAATGCCATTCGCTTCGATGACAACGCCGCCGTGATCATCAACGACGACAAAAATCCCCGCGGCACTCGGGTCTTCGGCCCGGTTGCCCGTGAGCTGCGCGAGCGCAGCTTCACCAAGATCGTGTCCCTCGCTCCGGAGGTGATCTGAAATGGCTACCGCTTCACCCACCCGCACCAAGATGCGGATTCGTAAGGGCGACACCGTTCAGGTGATCGCTGGCAAAGACAAGGGCAAGACCGGCGAAGTGCTGCGCACCCTGCCCTGGGAAAACCGTGTTGTGGTGCAGGGCGTCAACCTGCGCACCCGCCACGTCAAGCCCGCCCAAGAAGGCGAGAGCGGCCGCATCGTCACCGAAGAAGCATCACTGCATGCCTCCAACGTGATGGTGTACTCCACCGACAAAAAGGTGGCCAGCCGCGTTGAAATCGTTGTCGACAAAGACGGCAACAAAAAGCGCAAGCTCAAAAAAACAGGTGAATTGCTCGACTGAGCCCAATCACTCTGTTCACCCCCGTTTCTGACACCGACCAGAAACACTTCCCCCAACCCCCGCCATGTCACTCAAAAAGCGCTACCGGGAAGCGATCCAGCCAAAGCTGCTGAAGGATCTCAACTTCTCCAACCTGCACCAGGTTCCCAAGGTGGTGAAAGTCACCGTGAACCGTGGTCTTGGTGAAGCTGCCCAGAACGCCAAGTCTCTGGAAGCTTCCGTTGAAGAGATCGCCACCATCACTGGCCAAAAGCCCGTGGTGACCCGAGCCAAAAAGGCCATCGCCGGCTTCAAGATCCGCCAAGGGATGCCAATCGGCGTTGCCGTGACCCTGCGCGGGGACCGGATGTATGCCTTCCTCGAGCGCCTGATCAACCTCGCCCTGCCTCGTATCCGCGACTTCCGCGGTGTGAGCGAGAAGAGCTTTGACGGCCGCGGGAACTACACCCTGGGGGTTCGCGAACAAATCATCTTCCCCGAGATTTCCTTCGACAAAATCGACGCCATCCGGGGCATGGACATCACCATCGTGACCACCGCCCGTAACGACGAAGAGGGGCAAGCCCTGCTTCGCGAGATGGGGATGCCGTTCCGCAACAACTGATCGCTCACGTTCCGGACACCGTTATGGCCAACACAGACCCGATTTCCGACATGCTCACCCGCATCCGCAATGCGTGTGAGAAACGTCACCAAACCACCAACATCCCGCTTTCCCGGATGAACCGCAGCATCGCCAAGGTGCTGGAGCAGGAAGGCTTCATCGATCAGTTCTCCGAGGCTGGCGAGGGGGTTCAAAAGCACCTGGTGCTGTCGCTCAAGTACAGCGGCAAGCAAAAGGTGCCCACCATCCGTTCCGTGCAACGGGTGAGCAAGCCTGGCTTGCGCATCTACACCAACCGCCGCGACCTGCCCAAGGTGCTCGGCGGCCTCGGAGTCGCCATCATCTCCACCTCCAAAGGTGTGATGAGCGACCGCGACGCCCGCAAAGAAGGCGTGGGCGGCGAAGTGCTCTGCTACGTCTACTGATCGGAGGTCAGAACCATGTCACGCATCGGCAAAAATCCGGTCCCCATCCCCGAGAAGGTCTCGGTGGAGATCAGCGGTCTGACCGTCAAGGTCAAGGGCCCCAAAGGTGAACTCGAGCGAGTGCTCCCCGACGGTGTCAGCGTCAGCCAGGCCGACAACGCCGTCACCGTTAGCCCCAACGACACCAGCCGCCGTTCCCGTGAGCGCCACGGCCTGTGCCGCACCCTGGTGGCCAACATGGTCGAAGGGGTCTCCAAGGGTTTCAGTAAAAAGCTGGAGATCATTGGCGTGGGTTACCGCGCCCAGGTCAAGGGCAAGAAGCTGGTGGTGAGCGCCGGCTACAGCCATCCCGTTGAGATGGATGCCCCCGAAGGCGTCACCTTTGCGGTAGAGAACAACACCTTGGTCACCGTGAGCGGGGCCGACAAGGAGTTGGTGGGCAATGAAGCCGCCAAGGTGCGCGGCATCCGTCCGCCCGAGCCCTACAAGGGCAAAGGGATCAAGTACCAGGGGGAACGCATCCTCCGCAAGGCCGGAAAGACCGGCAAGAAATAAGGCCGCCCTTCAGCCCACCGCTATTCCGCTATGTCCACTCCACGCAAGGAACAAACCCAGAAGCGCCACCGGCGCCTGCGCCGTCACCTCGAGGGCACACCCGAGCGTCCACGCTTGGCTGTGTATCGCTCCAACGAGCACATCTACGCCCAGGTCATCGACGATGCCGCCCAGCACACCCTGGCGGCAGCTTCCAGCCTCGATAAAGACCTGCGCACCAGCCTCAACAATGGTGCCAACTGCGATGCTTCAACCGCAGTCGGTCAGTTGGTCGCCAAGCGCGCCATCGCCAAAGGCATCCAACAGGTGGTCTTCGACCGCGGCGGCAACCTGTACCACGGTCGGGTCAAGGCCCTGGCCGAAGCTGCCCGGGAAGCGGGCCTGCAGTTCTGATCCCGAGCAACCATGACTCAAGCAACTAACCAGACTCCCGGCCAGGACGTCCCAGGCGCCGCCGATGTTCCAGCCGCTGCTGAAGGGCAGGGCCAGGGCCAAGGCGAACGCCGTGGCGGCGGTGGTGGCCGCGGCGGTGATCGCCGTGGTCGTGGAGACCGTCGCGGCCGCGGTCGCGACGAGCGTGACTCCGAGTGGCAGGAACGCGTGATTCAGATCCGCCGGGTTTCCAAGACCGTCAAGGGCGGTAAGAAGATGAGCTTCCGGGCCATCGTTGTCGTTGGCAACGAAAAGGGCCAAGTCGGCGTCGGAGTCGGCAAAGCCGGTGATGTCATCGGTGCGGTCAAAAAGGGGGTTGCCGATGGCAAAAAGCACCTGGTCAAGGTGCCCCTAACCCGCTCCAACTCCATCCCCACCATCAGCACCGGCCGCGATGGCGCTGCCAGCGTGCTGATGCGCCCAGCTGCCCCCGGTACCGGGGTGATTGCCGGCGGTTCGATCCGCACGGTGCTGGAGCTGGCTGGCATCAAGAATGTCCTGGCCAAGCGCCTGGGCAGTAAAACTCCCCTGAACAACGCTCGGGCTGCCATGGTGGCCCTGCGGGACCTGCGCACCCACCAGGACACCGCCAAGGAACGGGGTATCACCCTCGAGCAGATCTACTCCTGAGCCCTGTCATGAGCCTCACCCTGCAATCCCTCAAGCCCCAGAAGGGGGCCCGTCGTCGCAAGATGCGCAAGGGCCGCGGCATCGCCGCTGGCCAAGGCGCCAGCTGCGGCTTCGGCATGCGCGGCCAGAAGTCCCGCTCTGGCCGTCCCACCCGGCCTGGCTTTGAAGGCGGTCAGATGCCTTTGTATCGCCGCGTTCCCAAGCTGAAGCACTTCACCTTGGTGAACCCCAAGCGCTTCACCGTCGTGAACGTGGGCGAACTTGCCGAGCTCAAAGCCGGCACGGTCGTCACCCGCGATTCACTGACTGAAGCTGGCATCCTCACTTCTCCAAAGCATGCGCTTAAGGTGCTTGGCGATGGGGAGCTGAAGGTGAAGCTCACCGTTCATGCTGCGGCGTTCACCGCCTCGGCCCGCGAGAAGATCGAAGCCGCCGGCGGCAGCTGCGAACTGATCGACTGATCCCCCCGGTCCACTTTCAACTTCGCGAGTCATGCTTGTCAGTCGGGGGCGCACCCCAAGCGCCGGCGAAGTCGTCACGCAACTGTTTCAAGCCAAAGGGCTCAGGGATCGTGTTCTCACGACCCTGGGCCTCTTGGTGTTGGTGAGGCTCGGCATCTACATCCCCATTCCAGGGATTGACCGCGAAGCCTTCCAACAATTCATTCAGCAAGGCGGCCAGCTGATTGGCTTCCTCGACATCTTTACCGGCGGCGGCATCTCGGCCTTAGGCATCTTTGCCCTTGGGATCCTGCCGTTCATTAACGCCTCGATCATCCTGCAGCTGCTGACTGCAGCCCTCCCGAGCCTGGAGGATCTCCAGAAAAACGAGGGAGAAGCGGGGCGTCGCAAGATCGCCCAAATCACCCGCTATGTCGCCCTGGGCTGGGGTGTGCTGCAGAGCATCGTCTTCGCGATGATCCTGCGCCCTTACGCCTTGGAATCGGTCCCCCAAGTGGTGTTTGTGGCCCAAACCGCCTTGGCCCTGGTGACCGGTTCGATGGTGGTGATGTGGATCTCAGAGGTGATCACCGAACGGGGCATTGGCCAAGGCGCCTCCCTGGTGATCTTTTTGAACATCGTGGCGACCTTGCCGCGAGCCCTGGGCTCCACCGTTGAATTGGCCCAGAGCGGCGATCGCGGCACCATTGCCGGCATCATCGTGCTGGTGCTCGTTTTCCTGATCACGATCCTGGGGATCGTTTGCGTGCAGGAAGGCAGCCGTCGCATCCCGATTGTGAGCGCCAAACGCCAGGTGGGCGCTGGAGCAATGCTGCCTGAGCGACAAAGCTATTTGCCCTTGAAGCTCAATGCCGGGGGCGTGATGCCGATCATCTTTGCCTCGGCGGTGATCTTCCTGCCCCTCACCATTGCCAACCTCACCAAGAGTGAGCTCCTGGTCAGGGTGGCTGGTTACCTCAACCCCAACAGCAGCACCCCGTGGCTCTATGCCCTGGTGTTTTTTGGCTTGATCTGCGGGTTCTCGTTCTTCTACGCCACCTTGACGATCAACCCCCAGGACATCGCCTCCAACCTCAAAAAAGGTGGCGTCGCGGTGCCCGGAGTCAGGCCAGGCACGGCGACGGCGAAATACCTCGGCGGTGTGCAAAACAGGCTCACCCTGCTCGGTGGCATCTTTTTGGGCGCCGTCGCCATCATTCCGGCTGCCGTAGAAGGGGCCACCAACGTCAAGACCTTCCAGGGTCTTGGTGCCACCTCTCTGCTGATCCTGGTGGGCGTTGCCATTGACACCGCCAAGCAGGTTCAGACCTATGTGATCTCCCAGCGTTACGAAGGAATGGTGCGTCAATGAGTCATCGACTGCTGTTTGTCGGCCCACCTGGTGCCGGCAAAGGAACCCAAGCAGAACGCCTGGCCGCGAACCATGGGCTGCTTCATCTCTCCACAGGAGACCTGCTGCGCGCAGAAGTCAAAGCGGGGAGCGAATTGGGCAAAGAAGCCGAAGCGGTGATGAACCGCGGTGAACTGGTGAGCGATGCGCTGGTGCTGGCGATCGTGCGCTCGCGCTTGCAAAGCCATAGCGGCGGCTGGCTCCTGGATGGCTTCCCCCGCAACCTGGCCCAGGCCGAAGCCCTCGATGCCCTGCTGAGCGAGCTCAACCAACCGCTGCAAAGCGTGCTGTTGATGGAGCTGGACGACGACGAGCTCGTACAACGTTTGCTGGCCCGTGGCCGCGCCGATGACAACGAAGAGGTGATTCGCCATCGGCTCAGCGTTTACCGGGAGCAAACCGCGCCTTTGATTAACCACTACGAGCAGCGGGGACAGCTCAAAAGGGTGGTCAGCACTGGCACGATCGAAGCCGTCGCCGAGCAGATCACAGCGGCCTTGGCTTAAGGCGCCGTGATAAGTTGTTTGTTTGTCAATAGGAGAGCCCACCCATGAAGGTGCGCGCCTCAGTGAAGCGCATGTGCGACAAGTGCCGGGTGATTCGTCGCCACGGCCGCGTCATGGTCATCTGCGCCAACCCCAAGCACAAGCAACGCCAGGGCTGAGCCGGTTTCGGTTCTGATCTTGGCGGGCACATTCGTGCCCTGCAACCTCATTTCCGGTGAAGTTTCTCTTCACCACTCGTCCCAACAACCTTTCCCTCAGTGGCTCGGATTTCCGGTGTTGATATCCCCCGCGAAAAGCGTGTGGAAATCGCACTCACCTACATCTATGGCGTCGGCCTGACCCGTTCCCAAAAGATTCTTGCCTCCACAGGCGTGAGTCCCGACACCCGCGTCAAGGACCTCAGCGACGCTGATGTTCAGAAACTGCGGGCGGCCGCTGAAACCTTCACCCTCGAAGGGGACCTGCGCCGTCAGGAAGGCATGGCCATGAAGCGCCTGCAAGACATCGGCTGCCTACGTGGTCGCCGTCACCGCATGGGCTTGCCCGTGCGCGGACAGCGCACCCGCACCAATGCCCGCACCCGTCGCGGCGCCCGTAAGACCGTGGCCGGCAAGAAGAAGTAAGTCCTGACTTGCCTTCCCTCTGCTTTGCCGCTGGCCATCGCCGGCGTCACCAAGGCAGACCCCCATTCCGTTCTTTGATCACCTCGCTGCACCTGCGGCACCTTCTCCATGGCGAAGACAGCAAAAAAAGGGCCCAAAAAGGCCAAACGCAACGTCCCCAACGGCGTTGCTCACATCCAGAGCACCTTCAACAACACCATCGTCTCGATCACCGACACCGCCGGTGAAGTCATCGCTTGGTCCTCCGCTGGTGCCAGTGGCTTCAAAGGCGCTCGCAAGGGCACTCCATTTGCCGCCCAAACCGCTGCTGAAGCAGCAGCCCGCCGCGCGCTCGAGCAGGGCATGCGTCAGATCGAAGTTCTGGTCCGTGGTCCTGGCTCCGGCCGGGAAACCGCCATCCGCGCTCTGCAGGTGGCCGGCCTGGAAATCACTTTGATCCGCGATGTGACCCCCCTGCCCCACAACGGCTGTCGTCGCGCCAAGCGGCGCCGCGTCTGATCGCCTCTTTCACCTTCCGCCTTCGGGCTTCTTCCCTTTACAGCTCTTCCGGCCGTGCTGCAGTACCAAATTGACCGCGTCGACTATCAGATCGCTGACGATCAGTCCCAGTCAGGCGTTTTCGTCATCGGCCCTCTCGATCGAGGCCAGGCCACCACTCTTGGCACCGCCCTTCGGCGCGTCCTGATGAGTGGCCTTGAGGGCACCGCCGTCACGGCTGTCCGCATCGCTGGCGTCAACCATGAGTACGCCACCGTTCCCGGCGTGCGTGAAGACGTCCTCGACATCCTGCTGAACTGCAAAGAACTGGTTCTCAGCAGCCGCTCCCGCGACACCGAAATTGGCCGCCTCGTGGTCAATGGCCCCGCCTCGGTGACCGCTGGCGATCTGCAGTTCTCCTCCCAGGTGTCGGTGGTCAACGCCGACTGCCCCATCGCCACCGTGGCCGATGGACATGCCCTGGAACTCGAAGTCCATGTGGAGCGTGGCGTGGGCTACCGCCCCGTCGAGCGCACCAGCGAAGACGCTGCCGCCCTTGATTTGCTCCAAATCGACGCGGTGTTCATGCCCGTGCGTCGCGTGAACTTCACCGTGGACGAAACCGCTGTGGGTGAAGGCGGCTCAGCCCGTGAGCGTCTGCGCCTGGAGATCAACACCAACGGCTCTATCACCCCCGATGATGCCCTGGCTTATGCGGCCAACCAGCTGATCGCTCTGTTCCAGCCTCTGGCCACAGTGACCTTGGCGGAAGAGCCCGGCCAGGAGCCTGAGCCCAGCGCTGAGAGCCAGATCCCCCTGGAAGAGCTCAACCTCTCGGTGCGGGCTTACAACTGCCTCAAGCGGGCCCAGGTCAACTCCGTTTCGGATCTGATGGGCTTCAGCTACGAGGATCTGCTGGAGATCAAAAACTTCGGTGCCAAGTCGGCGGATGAAGTGATCGAAGCGCTTGAGCGCATCGGCATCTCCTTGCCCCAGAGCCGCACCACCGCCTGACGGCCTCCATCCCCACACCTCCTTTCGACCCATGCGCCACCAGTGCCGAGTCCCCCAGCTGGGACGTCCCGCCGACCAACGCAAGGCCATGCTCCGTGGCCTTACCACCCAGCTCATCCGCGAAGGCCGGGTGACCACCACCAAGGCCCGTGCCAAAGCACTCCGCGATGAAACTGAGCGGATGATCAGCTTGGCCAAGGACGGCAGCCTGGCCGCCCGCCGCCGGGCCCTGGGCTACATCTACGACAAGCAGCTGGTGCATGCCCTGTTTGACAAAGCCAGCGAGCGCTACGGCGACCGCAACGGTGGCTACACCCGCATCATTCGCACAGTCCCCCGCCGCGGTGACAACGCCGAAATGGCCATCATCGAGCTGGTCTGAGCTTCAGCCCATTGACCGGCCAGCGCATCGCCCTCTGTCTGCAATACGACGGGGGGCCTTTTTGTGGCTGGCAGCGGCAGCCCCAGCACCGCAGTGTTCAACAGAGCCTCGATGAAGCGATTGAGGCCCTCGACCCGCTCCCCGCTGGCGTTGCAGCCAAACTGAGTCGCACCATTGCCGCCGGCCGCACCGACACCGGCGTCCATGCCGCCGCCCAGGTGGTGCACTTTGATTGCCATGGCCCCATCCCAGCGGCCCGCTGGGCCCCAGCCCTCAATGGGCGACTGCCCGGCAGCATCCGGGTGAGGGCCAGTGCAGCCGTGGCAGCCGATTGGCATGCCTGCTTCAGCGCCACATACCGGCGCTACCGCTACTGCATCTACAACGCGCGGCGGCCGAATCTGTTTTTGTCGCCCTTCAGCTGGCACCGCTACCAATGGCGCCTGCAAGACCACTTGATGCAGGAGCTGCTGCAGGAGCTACTCGGACACCACGACTTTTCGGCCTTTCAGCGGGCGGGCAGCCAGCGCGCCCACGCCCGCACCACCGTCCAGGAGGTGAGCCTGCAGCGGGAAGGCGACATCCTCACGCTGGAGATCCAAGCCAGTGGATTTCTCTACGGCATGGTGCGATTGCTGGTGGGGCAACTGGTGGCCGCTGGAGAGGGCCGCATCAGCCCTGAGCAATTCCGCCAACGCTGGCGTGAGCAACGCCGTGACGAGGTCAAAGAAGCCGCTCCACCACAGGGACTTTGCCTGCTGCGTGTGGGCTACCCAGAGCCCGTGTTCCCAAGGGGTGCGTGGTACGATTGCCAACCGCGGTATCGGCTGGAGACTTCCGATCCGCCCCCTGAGATCACCAGCAATCCGACAGGCGAAGTTCTCTGAACTAGCTTCGGAATTGGTGGAGATTTCAGACTTTTTGATCTGGATTCCAGCTCCAGCCAAGTCCAGTCCCTGCACACGCAGGGCCCGTCCCGTGATTCCGGCCTGCCGGCGCGATGAACAAAACAGTCGTCCCCTCTCTCAATACCGTTGAACGCCACTGGTACGTGGTGGATGCGGAAAACCAGTGCCTCGGTCGCCTCGCGACTGAAGTGGCCTCGGTTCTGCGCGGCAAGAACAAGCCGACCTACACCCCTCACCTGGACACGGGTGACTTTGTGGTGGTGATCAACGCCGACAAGGTGAAAGTCACCGGCAACAAGGCCAGCGACAAGCTCTACCGCCGTCACTCCGGGCGCCCGGGCGGGATGAAGGTGGAAACCTTCGCCGCCCTGCAACAGCGCATTCCTGAGCGCATCGTGGAGAAGGCCATCAAGGGCATGCTTCCCCACAACGCCCTCGGTCGGCAGTTGTTCCGCAAGCTGAAGGTTTACAAGGGTGCCGAGCACCCCCATGGCGCCCAGCAGCCCCAGCCTTACCAGCTCAACCCCTCCGCCAGCATCAAATGACCAGCAGCAGCAAGCGCGTCGTCTACTGGGGCACCGGTCGTCGTAAGACCTCCGTGGCACGGGTTCGTGTGGTTCCTGGCGATGGCACGATCACCATCAATGGCCGCCCTGGCGATAACTACCTCAACTACAACCCCAGCTACCTCAACGCGGTGCGTGCACCGCTCGACACCCTGGGGCTCTCCAAGGAGTACGACATCCTTGTGAATGTCAGGGGTGGCGGGCTCACCGGCCAGGCCGATGCCATCAAGCAAGGTGCGGCACGCGCCCTGTGTGAGCTGTCCCCCGACAACCGCAAACCGCTCAAAAGCGAAGGTCACCTGAGCCGCGACCCTCGCGCCAAGGAACGCCGTAAGTACGGCCTCAAGAAAGCTCGTAAAGCTCCTCAGTTCTCCAAGCGCTGATTTTCGTCATGGCCAAGCCCGACATTCACCCCACCTGGTATCCCGACGCCAAGGTGATCTGCAATGGAGAAGTGGTCATGACCACTGGCTCCACTACACCCGAGCTGCACGTCGATGTGTGGAGCGGCAACCACCCCTTCTTCACGGGTACCCAGAAGATCCTCGACACCGAGGGCCGCGTGGACCGCTTCATGCGCAAGTACGGCATGGGCAGTGCCAATCCCGACGCCGATGCACCCGCGCCCAAGAAGGCCGCCAAGAAATCCGACGCCGAAGCCGACAGCTGAACTACGCAGCTGCAATGACGTCTGAGATGGCCGGGTGCTCCCAACGGGGCATCCGGCTTTTCTATCGGCGCTGCTCAACCCGCTGAATCTGTGGATCAGTCCTTTGTCACCGAGCGGCTAGAAGCCACCTGCCGCACCTTCAACGCCCTCGAGCGTCAGCTGGCTGACCCCAGCGTGGCGGCTGACCCTGAACAACTGCTGACCCTGGCCAAAGAGCGCTCGAGGCTTGAGCCCCTGGTGCTCGATTACCAACGGCTGCAACAACTCCACGCCGAGCATCAGCAGGCCCAGCAATTGCTCAAAGAGAGCAAGGGCGACGCGGAACTGGAGGCGTTGGCCCAAGAGGAGCTGCAGCAACTGAGCTCAGAGCAGGAGCAGCTCAACCAACGCCTGAAAGTGGCTCTGCTGCCCAGCGACCCCCGCGATGAGCGCAGCGTGATGCTGGAAATTCGCGCCGGAGCCGGCGGTGATGAAGCCTGCCTGTGGGCTGGCGATCTCGCCCGCATGTATGAACGCCACGCCCAAACCTGCGGCTGGCAAGTGAATCCCGTCAGCGCTTCAGAAGCCGAGCTCGGTGGCTTCAAGGAATTAATCCTGGCGATCCGCGGGGATGCGGTGTTCAGCCAACTCAAATACGAAGCCGGTGTGCATCGGGTGCAGCGGGTACCCGCCACGGAATCACAGGGTCGTGTTCACACCTCAACAGCCACGGTGGCGGTGATGCCAGAAGCCGATCCGGTTGATGTGCAAATCGATCCCAAGGATCTCGACATCAGCACGGCCCGCTCTGGCGGTGCTGGCGGGCAAAACGTCAACAAGGTGGAAACAGCCGTCGATCTGCTGCACAAGCCCACCGGGATTCGGGTGTTCTGCACCCAGGAACGCTCCCAGCTGCAAAACCGCGAGCGTGCCATGGAGATTCTGCGGGCCAAGCTGCTGGCCAAAGAGGAAGAAGAAGCGGCAGCAGCCGAGAGCTCGGCGCGCCGCGCCCAAGTGGGCAGCGGTGATCGCAGCGAAAAAATTCGCACCTACAACTACAAAGACAACCGCACCACCGATCACCGCCTGGGCAAAAACTTCCCATTGGAAACCGTGCTCAACGGGCAGCTCAGCGATCTAATCGAGGCCTGCACCCACGCTGATCAGCAACAAAAACTGGAAGAGCTCGCGGCCAGCGAGAGCTAGGCGCCAATCACGTATTTGCGCCACTCTTCCCGGCCGCTGCGAATCTGGCGGGTGGCTTCGAAATACAAGGTGCTCACCGGGCGTCTTGGCACCGAATTCAAGGGCATGTCCGCTTCTTTCGGGGTGCGATTGCCCTTGCGGACATTGCAGCGAATGCAAGCCGTAGTCACGTTCTCCCAGGTGTCTTGGCCACCACGGCTGCGGGGAATCACATGGTCAAGCGAGAGTTTGTCGCCGCGGTAGCCGCAGTATTGGCAGGTGTGGTGATCGCGCTGGAACACGTTGCGGCGGGTGAGCGGCAATTCCTTGAATGGAATGCGAACAAATTGCCGCAACCGGATCACGGAGGGAGCTAAAAAGTCTTGACGGAGATTGCGTTCTTCGTGCTCAAGGCCTTCCGCTTTTCCCTTCAACACCATGACGACGGCACGCCGCCAACTGGTGATATTCAGCGGCTCGTAAGACGCATTGAGAACGAGGACGTGGCCCATGCCAGCTTCCCGTATTGCAGGCATGCTATCTGGGTCAACAAGTGCCCCGACGTCGTCTCTGATGCAGCATGAGTCCCTGCCAGGGCTGACGCGGGAGATGATCCCGTCGGTGCAACCACAGCAGCGGGCTTGGCTGGAGATTGATCGCGACGCCATTCGCCACAACACAGCACAGCTGAAGGGCTCGCTGAGTCCCGGTTGCGCCTTGATGGCTGTGGTCAAGGCCGATGGCTATGGCCATGGCGCCGTGACCGTTGCTGAAGCTGCGCTCGATGGCGGTGCCAGCAGCTTTGGGGTGGCCACCCTCGCTGAAGGCATCGAACTGCGGCAAGCCGGAATCGAGGCCCCGATCCTGGTGCTGGGGAACCTGCAGCAGCCCGAAGAATTCCGCTGCTGCCTGCACTGGCAACTCAGTCCCACGATCAGCAGCCTCAGGCAGGGGTTGATCGGCAGCAATGTGGGTGTTGCCGGGGGGAAGCCATTGCTGGCCCACCTCAAGCTCGACACCGGCATGGCCCGGCTGGGCATCGACTGGCAACAGGGCCCCAAACTGCTGGAGGAGCTGCAACAGCTCGATGGCTTAAGCATCGCCGGGGTGTATTCCCATCTCGCCGATGCTGATAATCCCGACGGCTTGCTCAACGCCACCCAGCAGGAGCGTTTTGAAGCAGTCCTGCGCCGCTTCCATGAACTGGAACTGCAACCTGGCCTGCGGCATCTGGCCAACAGCGCCGGCACCCTCAGCAGCCCTGAGCTGCACTACGACATGGTGCGGGTGGGGTTGTCGCTCTATGGCCACACACCAGCTGCGCACCTAAAACAACTGCCGCTGCGGCCCGCCATGAGCGTGCACGCCAAGGTCACCCTGCTTCGCGATGTGCCCGCCGGCGCTGGGGTGAGTTACGGCCATCAGTTCCACACCACACGACCGAGCCGACTGGCCGTGCTCGGCATTGGTTATGCCGATGGC
>Ga0213859_10000332_pt1 | contig 21495 bp, 19 predicted proteins | sample PICome_2_FD_160133 | JGI IMG/M metagenome (GOLD analysis project Ga0213859, IMG submission 160133) | Coastal seawater microbial communities near Pivers Island, North Carolina, United States - PICO304 | ecosystem: Environmental > Aquatic > Marine > Coastal | place: USA: North Carolina...
TAAGTGTTTGGTTCACTTGAGGCGTGTTGCGTACTGTGACAGTGGCATTGCCTGCTTTATCTGTAACTGCAGTTACATAAATTCCATTTTCTGATACAGTATAACTTGATGTATCGGATGCATCAATCCAAGCAGCTGTTGTTATATCTGTACTTGGTGACCAAGGAGTTTGTGGCCATATAAGTTCGTTATTATAATAAACCTCATCTACCGAAACATTATTCAAATAAATGTTTTGTGCAGTATTGATTCTCCTATCCATTGTTATCCTTGTATGATGTATAGTGTACCACTAACAGGTGTGATTGCTGCATAAGATGCAGATGTCATTAGTTGTATAAAATCAACTGTTGATGAACTTACATATCCTAAATCTGATATTTGAGATGAACCACTTATTGAGCCATCCAAACTAGCATCTACATAAGCTTTTGTTGCAGCGTCTTGAGATGCAGTTGGTTCTGATAAATTTGTGATTTTACCCGTCATAGAAATACCATCTGCCGTTGTTGATAATACTTCTGAGTTTAGATGATAAAGTGTAGCAATACCATCTTCAGCTGTTATTGCGGTTCGAGATGAACCATTATCTTGTATTCTAACAATTGGACTTTGTAAAACTAAAGTACCTGTGGTGTTTTTGATACGGGCGGATATACCACTGTGCAGTAGTTCTAAGTCATTATCATCACCTATATTGATTGTCCCACCATCATTTAGATATAAACTTCCTGAAATATCAACACTACCCGTAATAGCAATACCATCTGAGGTTGTTTCAAACCTTTTAATATTGTTATGGTATAAATCTACACTACCATCATCATTAAAGAAAGCAAAATCTTCATCAGTAGCTTGATTAAGAAGTCTGATTGTATTACTACGAAGTTGTAACTGACCAGAACCAGCATTCTGAATAATACCAGTTCCATTATTGTGGTGAAAAATCTGCAAGTCATCATTATCACCAAAGTTTACTTTCTCATTGTCATTCAATGATAAACTTCCTGAAAATGTTACATCACCACTTGCAGTTATATCATTAAATGATACATTTGAAGTTGTACTAAGGTTTTGATTTATAGTATCAAGTTGTGTTTTATTTGAATGTGTGTGAGAATCTCCTCCACCACTTCCAAATCCACTTGATGCAACTGATGATGAAATATATGAATCGGTTATTACATCGGTAATTTGAGATGAACCACTTACAATACCTTGTGGAAGTTCAGTAATATAAGAACCTGTTTCTGAAGTTACGTTATTTACTTCAGTTTGAATAGATGATGTAAAATCATTTAGTGATGTTAAATCTTGGGTAATACCAGAAGTACCACTCGTACCACCACTTCCTGCAGTTCCGTTTGTTCCACTCGTACCACCACTTCCTGCAGTTCCATTTGTACCAGAAACACCAGAAGTTCCAGATGAACCAAACAAAGTTCCATCCAATCCACTTGTACCAGATGTACCAGCTGAACCCGATGAACCAGTTACACCATCTGCACCATCTACACCCGATGTACCTGATGTTCCTGATGTTCCACTGCTCCCAAAGAATGTACCATTTAGTCCACTTGTACCAGATGTACCAGCTGAACCAGATGAACCCTTTTCTCCAGTAGAACCTTTTGCACCAGCAGTAGCAATAGTTACAGATGTATTACCCGTTCCACTAACTACTATATCCGATGTTGTTGGATTTACTTCAATAGTTGATTGTGAACCAGAAACTTCTACTGTTGTATTATTCTGAGTTACATTAACTGCCATTGTTATCGAGTTACTTCTTTAGATAATTTTACTTTACCTTGTAATAATCGTGTTACATCACAACCATTACTATCCACCATTTCTAAATCATAAACGGCTTCACTAAAGTCTAATAGGGAAGATGAGTGTGCAGAAATATAAACTCCAATTGAACCTGATGAAAGTGGTAAATTACCAGTACTTCCACTTAGGTTTAACCCCGTACCACAACCATCTGATAAAGATGATGATAATGCGATATAAATTGTTTCAGATTCAATAGTTGGTCTAAGATGCATTCTTGCCTGATATCCACTTAAATCAACGGGATTTCCATCTCCATCTTTCCAAGTTACATTAAAGTTTAAAGTAGCACCTTGCTCAATAGTAAAGTTATAATTTCCTGCTGCCATAATTTTTCTCCAATTAGTAAATATAAATATTGAAAAATGAATAAAAAAAAAGAGGGAACTTTCGTTCCCTCTTAATTTAGTTTATATAAAGTTAAACTCTATCTTAGATAGAAGCTAAATCTTTAACATAAATCTTACCATAGTACTCTGGTCTTACCATTTTCTTAGCGTATCTCGTCATAACTCCTCTTCTTGGAGTGAAGTTAGTTGGGTCATACACTAATGGAGTCATAATAAGTGGTACATACGGAGCATATACAGCACCAGTTTCTAGGAAGTTGCTTCCTCTAAATCCTAACAAGATTTCATTTGAAGTCATGTAAGGGTTTTTGTAAACTGTGTATCTGTTAGCAATCGCACCTACTGAAGTTACACCAGCAGCGAAGCTCATAGCGTCTTTATCAGCTGATACAGTAAATCCAGGGATTGATTCTAAGATAGTACATACATCAGGAGATGCTACTACAAAGTTAGCTCCACCTCTTAATGTTAATTGGTGAATCTTATTAGATACTTTGTTTAATTTAGTACCTAAAGTTTGGAACCAAGTGTTCTTTTGGTATGCAACACCAGAAGTTCCAGCAGACCATGCACCAGTTGAAGAGTTGTACTCCTCACCGATTGTAGCTGACCAGTACTCAGTAGTCAATGCGTTAGACTTTAACATATCTAAGATTTCTAAGTCAATCTCTAATGAGATGTAATCAGATAACATAGAAGTTAATTCAGCTTCAGCATCGATTGAGTGGTAAGCGTTAAGGTCTTGCGCCAACTCAGGAGTCCACACAGCCTTTAGTTTTCTTGTCTTAGCAACAATTGCTTCAGACTTCAATTCTAAGTCTACTTCAGGAATATCGATAGAAGTACCAACACTACCAGCAGCACCAGCTACTTGTCCAGCGTTTTTACCATCTTCGAAATCACCTCTTGCGTAATCAGCAGGAACTACTGAGTAAGTTAAGATAGCGAAGTCAGCAGCAGATGTACCATATCCAGCAGATGCAGATACGAACATTACTAAGTTAGAACCATCAGCACCATTGAATTGGTTGATAGTAGTTACGATTTCATCATCAGAGATGTTGAAAGAGTTAGCACCATCTAAATCAGCAGTTGCAGGAGCAGCGAAAGTAAGTTTAGCGATTTCACCATCAGAAATTGATTGTGATAATGAAGCGTCAAAACCTACCTCAGCCCAAGAAGCTGAAGCGAAAGTGATATCACCTACAGCGATAGAAGAAGTTACATCATTTGCAGAGTATCCAAATCTACCGTCTCCGTAAAGACCATTTTCAGCAACGTTAGTTGAACCTACATCAGAACCGTCTCCACCGAAAAGTGATTGACCGTTGAATGCAGGGTTTCCACCTTGTGCAGTTCCATATTTGAAATCTAAATAGAATACAAGCCCTGAAGGTAAGTTCATAGGTTGTACACTAACGAATTCTTTAGAAGCAATCTCACCAAAGATTCTTCTTACTAAAGGTAAAGCAACACCGCTCCACTCTTCAGAGTTATTTTGCACCCCTGTTTGAGATGCCTCATCAAGCAATTGTTTTGCTTGGTTTTCTAAAAGAACAGACATTGCGCCTTGCTCTTTTTCTCCTAAACCTTCTAAAAGACCTGTGTTTTCCCACTTAGACTTTAGTTGTCTTGTTTCAGCCAACATTACCGACTGTGGGTTCTTGCCTTCCATTAGTTTAGATAAATCAAAATTTGCCATTTTATTTTTCCTTTTTAATGTTAGTTAAATTATTTGATATTAGCTAGTTTTTTAAATCTCTCAGCTAATACATTTGTGTTTTCAGAAATAATTTCTTTTGAAGGAGCAGTTGAAGCAACTGGTTTAGATGCAGCCTCAGCTACAACTTTCTTAGTTTTCTTCTCAGTTCCTGTAAAATTCATTGATTCTGCCAACGTAGCGTAAACTAATTTTACTTCTCTAACAGATGATGTTCTGTCTAAGTTTTCAACAACTTTAGATTTTTGCTCATTGTTTAAGTTATAAGCTCTGAACAATCTATTAGCGTATAATAATTTTGCGTTAAGAAGGTTTACTTCGTTGATGGTAGATTGTAGAGTCTTAACAGTTGAAAGAGCTTCTTCTAATTCAGTTTGTAGTCTAACTACCTCTTCATTAGCCTCTTCTTCGTGTTCTTCTTCTTCAATTTCTTCTTCACCTTCGCCGTATCCCATTTCTCTAAGAATTTCATCCAAGTCGATTTCATCATCCTCATCTTCATCTTCTTCTTCAGCTTCTTCAGCTTCTTCTTCAGATTCTTCTTCAGATTCTTCATCTTCGTGAACTTCATCTTCATGTTCTTCTTCAGATACTTCTTCTTCAGAGTCCATTTCCAATTCTTCAATTTCTTCTTCTTCGGAAACTTCTTCTTCATCTTCCATACCCATTTCTAATTCTCTAATGATAGACTCCAAATCTAACTCATCTTCTTCTTCTTCAATTTCTTCTTCTTCATGATATCCTTCTTCGATTTCATCTTCCTCTTCAGAAATTTCTTCTTCAGATTCTTCTTCTTCGATTTCAGATTCTTCTTCTTCCGAAATTGTAGCGTCATCAGCGTTAGTCGGGTCTTCAATTGAGCCTTCACCTTCTTCCAATTCATCTCCTACTTCCGCAGTTTCTTCCTCAGATTCAGGTCCTAATTCTGTGTGAGCATCGCTAGCATCAGCCGAAGGTTCTTTGTTATCACCATCACCAATATCACTTGAATCTAATTCCTCTTCGATTTCTTCCTCTTCACCTTCCATTTCAGCTTGTAGCTTCTTTGATAGGATTGATTGTAATCTTGGAGTAAATGCTTCCTCAAGTGCAATCTTAGCGTTAGCGATTGCAGTTTCTCTTACAGCTTTAGCATCAGCAATTGCTTCTTTTAACAATTTTGAATTTGCCATTTTACTTGTTACTTTTTAAAATTTGCTGAAGTTATTTGAGGAACCTCAATATAGAATAGTGTAAATTGGTTGTTCGGTCACTAAACATTAAAAGTTAGTATTCATTAACCAAAGGAACCCACATGAAAGTGGGTTATTATACGAATAAATATATAAAAATTTATAAAAACATAAAAAACTAAAGAAAATTATAAGTTTTTTATATAATTGGTGTATAAGGTTATTTTTTAATCTTACCTTTTTTGATATCTCTCTTTAAATCTTCGAGAGCATTGATTTGGTCTTGAATTGCCATTTCTAAACTTACGTTTCTATACTTAGCTTGTTTTCTAACAGCTAACATTGCAATTCTTTTTTCTTCAGTAGATGGTCCTTCGTTTACTGATTCATTAAACATTTTAATTATTTTCTTTTGAATAGGATTGTTTGGTCTACCTGCAAGAGCAGAAACTAATTCCATTCTTTGAGGTAATCCACCCTTTTCAACATATTTAAGAAGTTTAGTAAAATTCAATGCGTGTTTAGAAACAAAATCTTCAACTGCTTCAGGTCTTGTACCTGTGAAGTACGCAATTTTTTTGATTTGTGGTTCTACACCTTCGTTTACTGATTCTTCTACAAATCCTTTTTTCAAAAGTGCGTTTCTGAAAGTTTCTAAATCTTTTTTGTTTTTGAAGATTTGAATTCCAAAGAAATCACTACCATCTTTGTGTTTTTGTTTTCCATCGTGGTAAGAGATTGTGTATTTAGCTTTACCAATACCATCTTGCTGTCTGAATCTTTTCTTACCTTCAGTCATTTCAGAGATTACTTTTTCTCTCATAATCTCTCTTACGATTTTTCTAAGTTGTTCTTTCATCTTTGGTAATCCTTTATGTTTTGTTGCTGCAAAATCTTCTATCTCTTTTTCACTCATTCTATCAGCGATATCTTTTATTTCATCTGAAACCTCTGAAGCAGGTACTTCACCTCTTTTGAATGCTAATGCCAATCCAAATAACTTTTGTTGTTGTTGTGATTGTGCAGGCATCTTATTTCATTTTTTTCATTATGTGCTTTTTAGCAAATCTCTTTACCACAGCCACAGCCGCCTTTAATGCCGTAGCTTCATCTTCAACATCATCCTCAAATTGTTTGATATCCCATTGGTTTTTTACTGGGAATCCTTGTTGATTAGTAATGTATATTTGCCATACCCCACCAAAATCTTCATCAATATATAAACCACCAGCATATCCAAATGGTATAATTTCATATCCTGTTCTTACACGACCTTGTGGGATTTTTTTTACTTTTACATCGGATGTATTTAGCTCTTTTTTAAGTAAATCAGAAATTTTAGAAATTGTTGATTTAGAAGGGCCCATAGCTTCATTTAATAAATCAGTTAGTTTAATTCTACCTTCATTCTTTTCATCACCAAATACTGATTGTATCTTAGATGCTAAATCTTTGAATCCTCTCATCTTTAATTCGAATGCGATTCCATCTAATGCATCTTTACCATCCCAACCAGCTTCGTTTGATGCGGCTCTACCTAACTCATCAGTTTCATCAGATGAATCACCATACTTAGAACCCCATGCAGTTGTTTTTACCCAATCATCATAACCAGGTTCACCTAAACCAGGTTTGTTTGGGTCTAATGATGGATTCTTTGCTAATTCTGGATTATCTTCCATAATTGCGATTAACTTTCTTGCTTCTGAATGGAAGTTTGAATCAGTTAGTGCTTCATGTGCAGCTTGAACCATTTTAAGTTCATATTCTTCTTTACCTAAGTTTTCTGGAGTAATACCTAATTCTTTAGCTTTTTGTCTTGTAGCTTTATTTACTTTAGGATTTCCAGCTCTTCCACCAGACGAATCTTTTGGTTCTGATGTTTTCTTTTCAGATTTAGCTCCTAATTCTTTTGAATATTCTTTAGCCAATTTCTTAGCATGTTCAATAGCATCAGATTCATTATCAAATGATTCTATATCACCAAAATCATCACCATATGGATTTTCTACACTAACATTATATGTACCACCTTCTCTACCAATAAAAAGTGAAGTTTCTCTATCGCTATCACCAAATGCAAATTCAATAGTTCCATTATTGTTTATATCAGCTGTACCATCTATACCAGTTGATTTTGAAAGTTCATCTGAAATATGTTTAGCTGCTTTACCTGTAAAACCATCCCCACTATCATCCAATGGTAAGTTACCTTTTTTAGGTTCTTTTTTATCAGAATCAGGTGCATCGTATCCAGCATCTTTAGAGAACATATTAGGTTTTTCACCTTTGGGTTGTTCTTTTTCAGCATCATCCTCTTTTTTGTCGTGAGTACCAGCTTTTACAGCAGCATCTCTACTATCTTTAGATTTAAATACAGAAACCTTTCCAGTATCTTTGTTGATAGCAGTGAAAGATTCTTCATTTACTGATTCAGTTTGAAGTAATGAGTTTTTGTGTTTTTTAGCTACTGATAAAATTTGTTTCATTAAATCATTCACACTATCAGCATTACCTTTTGCTAAAATTTTTGTAGCACCATCATTATAAATCGAAAATGCGTATTCAGATTTTGGAGAATCATCACCAATACCAATCATAAATTTAGCATTGTTTATATAAAATTCATAGTTATCATTACTATTAATATCGTAATTTACCTTTGTACCTAAAACACGCTCTAATGTTTTTTGAATTTTTGAAGCTTCAATTCTTTGTAATTGTGCTTCTTTTAGTAAGTTAGTTAATTTAATCATAATATTATTTTTCACCTAATCTTTGTTTCATGCTTTCTGGGTCAATCTCTGAGATTTCGTAGTATCTTCCTAAAATATGCCCCATATCTTCATATAATGAATGTAACCTTTCATCTAAAGCTCTTGCTTCAGCAGCAACTTTATCAAATGATTTATCTAATTTTTCTAACTCGTTCATATTTCTTTTGATGGTTACTTTGTCAAACCAATCACCAGCCTCAGAAAGAGTTAATGTTTTTGCAGCCTCAACAACACCACCTAAAGTTTCTGCAGTTTCAACAATGTCAGATTGTCTTTTCATCTGCTCTTGGAAACCTTTATAAGTTGAAATGATTTCTAAGAAGTGTTTCTTAACTTCAGTTGCTAAAGGTCTATCATTTGCTTTTAGTGATTCTGATAAAGAAAACTTGCCATCTACGATTTTTACTTCGTTGATGTTTGTTTTTCTAATATCATTATAACCTTTGGCTACTTTAGTACCCCCTTTGTTCTCAACCTTCAAAGTAAATTTGTTGTTGTGAACGTAATCGTATATGTCAAAATTCTTTTTACTCATTATCCTATTTCCGTTATAATTTCTCTCATTAAATCTTGTGCTTTACAAAAGTTTCCACAAACATCAGTACCAATACTCTTAACTACTGATTCGTTCATTGGAGTCATAAATGCACCATGTGTAGATGGGTTGGAAACAAAATCCCAACCGATTAGTTCAAAATCTTCACCAACTAAAAGTTTATCACCCTTCATTGGTTGAGTAGACCCCATACCTCTCGATGAGATACCTAAAAGGATTCCAGCCCTTAATAATTCTTTTAATATATTTCCAGAAGGAGTAGGTAAGATTTCAACTGTACCTACAACATCGTTACCTTCCCAATGTACCTCTTTAATATTATGTGATACATTCTTTAAGTTGATAACTGAAGAGTCTGGATGGTCTAATTCACCTAATGCTCTTCTTTCTTTAATTAGAGTTTGATATTTGTTTATCTCTCTTTCTAATACTTCTTTTGGGTACACTCTACCATTTTGGTTTTCTGCACCTGAACGTTGAAGGATACCTTTAACCAAAGTTCTACCTGATGAATCTTCGTTCACCTTTCCTTCAAATAAGTTTGTTTCTATTAATAGGTTTTTCATATCGGTTATCCTTATTTATATTTTTTTAATAACTCAGCAAATTCTTTTTTCACACCAGATGATAATCTTTTGTGAATTCCAACTTTTGCTAACATAGGGATTGCTTCTTTCATTTGTGAATTATCAATAGCAATACCAGTTCTACTTCTTGATAACATAGGTCTTTGTAAGAACATTCTCATTTCAAAAGCTAAATCTTTAGAAATTTTAACTCCTTCAACCGATGAAGTTCTACCAGCTTCAACATCTTTCAACATTTCTACTTTACCCAATCTTCTTTCGTTTAACGATTCGTACATCGTAACTGCAACATTACCTGATTTTTGGTAGTTGACTAATTTTAATCCCAATGCATCACCTACCTTTTTCATTTCAGGTTCACTCATATAAGTTGAAGTTCTAACTTCATACCCTTTTCCTTTTTTAGATAACTTCTTAATAGCTTTTACACTATTACCAGTTTCATCTTCAAAAGTGTTAGGAAACTCATATTTTAAGTCTGACATATTTCCTTTGTATGCTTCTTTAAGAGTTACAGGATAAGTCTTACCATTAAATTCAAATTCAGTTTTACCTTCTTCTTTTGCTTTTCTTGCAGCTTGAACAAATGCTCTACCTTCGGTAATTGATTCTCCAATTAAAGAATCAACATCAGCATGGATATCTTTCCACTTATTAAATTTTTGATTACGAAGTGCACTATAAAGAGCCATCGTATATTTTTGTGAGTTATTATGAATTCTTGATTTTACTAAGTCAACTGCTCCATATATAGGTTTTCCTTTTTGGATTGAATCAACTGCTGCTTTGAATGCTTTATATTGATTGAATGCATCTTCTTTTTTTCTATCTGTGATAACTTGGATAATGTAATCTTTTGCCTTATCCATATCACCTTTGAACTTATCTAAGATTTGTTGTGCACCTTTATCGTTTTTTTGTAATGCTCTTTCAAAGTTTCCGATTTGTACTTTTGCCAAACCTTTAGCATTGAAGTAATCTCTTTTATCAAAGATACCATATACTTTTTCAAAGGTAGAATCTTTTGATTTGAATTCTTCGTTTACATTTGTTTGACAACCACCTTCGGTTACACCACCACATCCACATCCACAATCATGTGATTCTTCTACTTTATATGTTTTACCACCAACTTCAAATTCATCTTCACCCTTTTCCTTTGCAGCAGTTACTGCAGCTCCAAATGCATTTCCTTCGTTTTTCTTTTCACCCTTAGCGTTCCATGCTGCATCAATCTTATTGAAGAACTCTTTCTTTTCTTCATCAGACATTGATGGGATAGATTTCCCTGCTTTCTCTAAAGCTTTTTTGAAAAATGTTTGATACTCAGTTTCTTCAGCCATAATCTGCCTGAGCGTGTCTTTGATAGTTTCTCTGGTAATATTCATAATTGCCAATCCTGTTTATAGTTCTGATATTGATTTTGAAATCCGATTCAACCTTTCTCTTATTTTAAAAAGATGTTTTTGAGTTCGTTTCCATTGGTCCTCAGATTTTAAACCACTTTCTTGTTTAATTTTACCATACCATCTTAGGAATGATTCCATTTCTGAAAGTTGTTTGTTGATTCCTCTAATCCCTAAACCAATTTTTTGCTTTGGAGTTCCCTCAGATTTTCTAAGCTCATTCCAACGATTTTCATTAACTTTACTATAACCAGTTGACTTGATAATATGATTAATGTAGTCATCATCAGATTCTTCATCTTCATCAGTACCATCAGTATCTTTAAAAGCATTAGGAGTATTATACCCAGCTATATCACCAGTGGTGGTAGCTTCATCAATATCTACATCTTCTTGCTCTATTTCAGCAAGTAAATCTTCAACTAACTTTTTTAAACTCATATTTTAGCTTTCAATTCTTTTATTAGTTCATATGACATCATCATTGATGAAACATGATTATCAGAAACATTCTTACCAATCTTAATATTAGATAAAACCGAAATAGTTTCTACTAACTTAATTTTAGTTACTTTATCTTTAATTTTTGATTGAATTGATTTTAATTCTTTTATAATATTTGGAATCTCTTTTGTTATGTAAGATTTGAATCCAGTTGTATTAGTTAAGTTATTAATATATTCTTTTAATAAAGATTTTTGTGATTCATTTAAGTTAGAATATTTTTTATTAAAAGTTTCTACTAAGATTTTATAAGTAAGTAATCTTAAATCCTTTTCTTGTTTTTTATAAGATTCTACTAATTTATCTTTTTTGGATTGAGTCTTAGTTGCTGGATTAGATGTAATAGATTCAATGAGGGTAATCTTTGAATTGAATACATCTTTTATATCATAGTTATCCATCTTTTTAGATTCAAAAATCTTATAGATAGATGCCATCAAACGATAATTAGAGATAGGTGAAGAAAGGAATTCATCCATATTGAATGATTCGTTAATTTTTTTAATAAGATTATACTTCTCTCTTTGAAGTTGCTTCTGGTCAATACGATTATGTGCTTCATTGACTGTATCAATGAACTTTTCTGCTCTTGATTCAGACTTGTACTTTTCTTTCATAAGAAGTTCGTACAATCTTAACTCTTTGTTTAACTCTGTTTTTGGACTAAAAAATTCACTTACGATTTTTTTAGCTTTCTCAGTAGTATCCCCATTAAGAACTTCTAAGGTGATTTGTCTCACTAAAAGTTCGAATAGAATACCAGTATTTTTAAATTTTGAATGTTTTACCCTCTTCATTGTGTTTTTATCCTATAATAATATATCAATATACGATACAATACATCGTATATAAATATAAGTTAATTTTGATTTCCTAAAATTTTATTCATCAATCAAATTTGTGTCATCTAAAAAGTCTCCGTTTTCACTCATCAACTTTCGTTTTGCAGAAACTCCATTAACATATTCTTTAGCAACTTTTTGCTTAGATTCTGTTTTCTTTAGTACTTTTTGATTCTCTTTTTTACCCAATGGGTCTCTCCCATAGGGATGTTTATCTTTACCATAGGTGTTTCCCTCTTTTGGTCTACCACCTTTGTTCTTTAATTCAGTTTTTAGTTCCTCCAGTTCATCTTCAACATCAGTAGGTTCTGCTTCCATTGCTGGGTCTGAACCTTCATCTTCAATTGAACGATATCTAAATCTATCTTTTAAATCATTAATAAGTTGAGTTTTTTGGAAATCAACCTCATCTTCACTAAAGTTAAATATATTTTTGTATGCCCAATCTTTAGATACCATATTTAATCCTTGAATATCAGAAACTAATCTAACTTTCTCACTCCATAAATTTACTTTTTCTTGCTCATAAATAGTAGATGGATTAACTAAGTTTAGTTCAAAATCTACCATTTCTTTTCCTTCAATACCTTGAGCTGCTAAATGTGTTACAGCAATCTTAGTTAATTCTGAAATAAGAGTTCTTTGAATTCTTTCAATTGTTCTTGCGAATCTCACATCTTCTGCTGCAAGAGTTGCTTTACCATTTACATTCTCATCATATCCTAAATATGCTTTTGGAATTTTTAATGCTGCAAACATTTTATTCTTTAAGTAATCGATATCATCGATAGCAGTATATTCTAAACCACCCAATGAATCAATTTCAGTTCCACTATCACCACCCCTAACAGGTAAGAAGAAATCTTCAGTTAGGTTTTGGATATTATACTTTAAGTTGTAATCACCAGTCTTTTTGTCAACAAATGGAGTTTTCTTCATTTTGTTGATAATTCTTTGCATATAGTTATCAACTTCTTGTGGTGGAATATTACCAATATCGATTTTGAAAACTCTCTTATCTGGTGCTCTCATAATTCTATGAATTAACATAGCATCTTCCATCAAAGAAACTTGTTTCCAAATTCTTCTACCATTCTCAATCATTGCTTTTCCATATGGTAGGAAGTTAGTATCAGATAATAATCTAAAATGTACTACTTCATAGTTTTCATATTCACCTTTACCATTTGGGTCGTGATTAACTTTAAACTTTACATAGTTTGGATTGTTAGGGTCAGTATTTTCCAATCTTTCAGTTTCATAAACTGGAAGTGGTTTTACATTGATAATACCAACACCTGGTTGAATCTCCTGCACTAAGAAGAAATCACCATACTTAACCATATTACGAGTCCAAGACCAAAGGTTGAACTCAATATTAAGAATATCATAGAAAAGATTTTCTAAGATTTCTTTTATCTTTTCATTTTTTGATTTGATTTGTACAACTTCACCGAATTCATTTTTAAGTGTACATTCATCTGAATATATATCTAATGCTGATGAGATAATTGGGTCATTATCCATAGCATCATAATCTCTGAATAGTTCTCTACGAACTTGATGGTATGCCATCGATTGAGCTGCCATCTGGTCTCCGTAAAAAGACCTTTGTAGTTTGGTGTACCTATCTCTTAAATTCATTAAGTTAGTACCACCCTGCTGTCTATCATCTACATCGACTACTTTTCGTTTCCCATCTCTATCAACCTTTACGATTGCTTGAGTGGAAAAGAGTTTTGTTAATCTCTGAAAGAATGAACTATTGTTTTGTACTTCTGCCATTTTGTTTTTTTATTTTATAACCTTTATTTATTTACCATGCTTTACAACTCCAATACCTAGCCTTGTGTCTTGGTCCTGGTGTATCACAATTATGTCTAGCTCTAAAAGCTTTTCTTCTTGATGGAATATCTTTCTGAATCTGCATTGTTTTCTCACCTGCCTTTTTAGCTGATGTTCCACCATGTCCGAAGTTTACCTTTACAACATTTCCCTTTGGATTTTTCACATACACTTTAAACTTCTTAACATCACCTCTCATAGGTTTATTAAGTTTTACCTTTCTACCTTGATATTCAGCTTCGTTTATATCTTCCTTCATTGTTTTTAGGAAGTCAACAAACTCCTTTAAATCATAATAGTTTTCTACATCGTATTCTTCGATGTTTTCATCTAAAACTGATTTAAATTCTTTGTAAAGTTCTTCTGAATAGTTTTCCATAATAGTTCTTATAATTAATCTATACTATATAAATATAAAATTTTTATTTTATAACCATTTACTCAAATCTTCTGTATCATCACCGATTTGCATTTGCCAAGGGTTTTCATCATTATCATTTCCACCATATACCCCACTATAAGTATAAGATGAAATACTGTTAATTGCCTGTTTAGTTAAATCAATACCTTCCTGTCTTAATCTCAAAGCAGTATCTCTTACCCACAAAGAAATTGCTAAACTCATTGTTAAATCATCATTATAACCTCTCATAGCTTCAGCCCTACCATTCATCCATATAAATGTGAATAATTCATCAATAGTTCTAACTGAACGGATAATAATTGATTTCTCTCTAATATATTCTTCCAACTTTGAAATAATCAAAGGTCTAGTTCTTGATGTGGTTGAGAATCCAGCTACCATACTCTTGTCTTGAGAACGATATCTATTTGAGTGTTGGTGTTCAACATCCACATATTTTAAATCCTTACTCATATAATATAAGTTAGGATAATTTCTATCAATAACTTGTTGAATTGTTGCCCAACCAATATTAGCGTTTTCAATTACCAATAATGCGTTATTATATTCCGTTGATAGAGATACTAAGAAATTACCAAAATCTTTGGTATCTAACTTACCTCTATATTCAGCCACTTGTTCAGATGCCTCAACATCAATAACATGAGCTGCTGAGTAATCCGAAGAATCACCTCTAGCAACATCCGCTACAACTATGTATGATTTTGTATAATCAGGAAATTGCCATTTCCATAAGTTTCCATCAAACCCACCCTTTTCAATAGGTTCTTGTACATAAGTTTCTTTGTAAAATTGAAGAACTTGTGGGTCAATTACTGAATCACCAGAAGATACAAAATCACAATCACATTCTTGTGCTGCTCCCTTTGGTCCTAATAGTGTTTCTTGTTCATCTCTCCAATCTTGATTTCTTTCAGGATGTACACTCCAATGTAATCTAATATTATTAAATCCATTTGTACCATCCTCAGAACCTACCCAAGTTTTGTGAAAGAAGTTACCTACACCATTTGGAGTAGATAAAATAATTGCGTTACCACCCGTTGATAATGTAGATTGAGCCGATACCCAAATCTCTTCAATCTTATCAATAAATGCCGCTTCATCAAATACTAAAAGGGATAGTGCTTCAGAACGTCCTGCATCTCCAGCAGCTGAAGTTGCTTTTATCTGAGAACCATTTGAGTATCGTAAGGATAGTTTGTTATCTTCAACTGTTGTTAGTTTTAACCAAGATGGTAGATAATGATTCATTACCCTAACCTTAGTTACTAAGTTTTTTGCCACTTCTTGTTTTGTTGCAATTACTAAACAATTGAAATCATCATTAAATAACATTTTCCACAAAGAGAATCCTGCAGTTAATGTTGAGATACCAGTTTGTCTTGATTTAAGAATGATATTATATCTATGATTTTTAAAATCAACCAATGTTTCTTCTTGGAAAGGATATAGATGAAACGGAATCTTACCCCTAACAGGATGTTGAATCATACAATACTTTCGCATGAAGTAAATAGGGTCAGATGCACATTTTTTGTACTCTACCGCTATGATTTCTTTTAATGATGCTTTTTTCTTAGCCAAACTAAATTTATTTTTTTCCTATTTTCCAATACATACCACCAGTAATAAATGGTGCTAATTGTGAGGTATTAGAATTGTTCTGAATACCTAACCCTAATTGATATAGATTATTCTTTTTACTTTTTAGGATTAACCCAGCTCCAACATTACTGATTATATCTTCTTTGTTGAAACCACCATTTAATCCCCAATAAAATTCGTTCTTTGGTAATTCTTTTACAATTGTTGTGTTATACACAGTTGGGATTTGGAAGAACCAATCTACATCTCTTGATTGGATTTGGTTTTGTGAAATGATATCAGTTAGGATACCATATCCTAAAGTTGGATTTGGTTTCTTTCCTAATGAATCAGTAACACCTTTTGGAAAATCATATGTAAGATTAAGCGTATCCTTTACTTCGTACTTTGCGAAATAATCTTCTACAATTTTCAATGTATCAATATCGATAGGAACTTCAACTTCAACAGTTTCAGTTACTACTTTAGTAATGTACTTTGGTACATATGTTGGAACTTTAACTGTTTTCTCTACAACAACAGTATCAACTTTTTGTTCCAACAATTCGTAATCTTTACCATCTACATTTACTATTTCTTTTTCTCCTTCTTCACCACCACAGCTTCTTAATAATAATACCACACATAGTGCCATTATCAGTATTGTTTTTAAATCAAATTTCTTTAACCAACTCATAATTCATAGGTTTTAATTTCTCATAGGCAGCATTTCTTTTTTCTATAACATCGGTAAGTTCTTTTTTACCATTTTCGATATCCGTTTCTATTTGCTTTCTTAGTGTTTGAACATCTTCATTAGATGACCATTTTTCAACAGAACCATCATCGTTAATGTATTCGTGAATATTCGAAACTTCTTTCAAAGCTTGATTCCACTTTTCCAATACATCGGTTCCATATGCTGCCATATTAGAGTATATTCTATACTCTTCATATTCTTTCCATAGACCATCTAATTTTATTTGCATTTCTCTTTTAGCTAAACAAACTGCACAATATCCAGTTTTAGCTATTAGTTTTTTATCCGAATTTGAATATTTTTTATTTTCACAATCATCACCCTTACCTTTGGTTTGTTCTGCTAAGTACTTTCTTACTTTACTAAGTTCATTAGATAATTTAGATTGTTTTACTTTACCATATGATTTTTGTTCATAAACAACACCATCTTCTTCCCAAATATCACCAACTTCTCTTTTAGTTGTTTCTTTGATACCAGATAGTGAAACCTGAGTATCCTTTTGATACTCTCCAGTTTGAATCATATTTACCAACTTTCTACGAGTTGGATGCATGTATTTTTTATTGAATTTTTTCTCAGCCATAAATTGTAACTTATATATCCATATATATAAGTATTAAGTTTTTTACTATTCGTAAAATAAACCGAGAATCTGATTGAGAGGTGCGAATGTTCCCGTTAATTTGAAAGTCTTTCCACCATACACAAATACGATTCCCTCATTTGGAACAATTTTATTCTTTCCTCCGATAGAATTCAATCTTTCCAATTCTAATTTTAGTTTTTTAACTTTCTTAACATCACCTGATTTTTGAACATCTTTGATTGTTTTATCCAATCTCTTTTTCATATCTCTAACTGCCTTATCAGGATTTACAGTTAGTGCTGAACTCATAAATGAAAGTACTTCAGCTCCTAAACCTAAGAAGATATTTTCAAAAGGTCGGATATTATCTTTAGCCATCTTAGCATGGTCATTCTTATCAATTCCCTTAGCCCATTCTAATGTTTTTTCATCAGTAATATTTTTCTTATCTAAACGGAATGATTTATCATAGAATGCCCATCTCTTAACTAATCCCATTAGAGTTTTGTTATCTAATTTAGATGGTGATTTCTTAGTTACAAAATCCACCCAAAATGCTTGATGATAATCTGCGATACCATCGTTATCTTTTAATTTGAATTTCTTTTGTAATTTTGATATTTGTGAATTGTACTTTCCTTTGGTTGATGAAAGGTTTTTAGATTTTGGTAATTGAACAACTGGTGGTCCTTGGATTGTATATGCTGATTGGACTTGTTGATTAACTTGTTTAATCATACCAGCTAACATTCTAGCAGCGTCTTGATTCTCACCAATTGCTACACCATCTTCATTATATTCCATAGTTCCGTGGAATACCAATAGTGCTTGTCCATAAGGTATTACATTAACAGAAGTTGGATAGATTACCTCCAAATTCATAAAACATGCTCCTCCTTTGAAAATCTTATCTCTCTGCTTTTCACTCAACTTAGATATTGCCTTCGTTAAATCCTTCATTGCGAAGTTATACGCCTTTTCCAATTCTCCTCTACCAGCAAACTTCATCGCTACACCATTAATATCTAATGCACCTTCTCCTTTGTTTTTCAAATGTCCCTTATTTCTCGCTGCAACTAATCTCCCATCTCTCCAACTAACTGCTAATGCTTGTCCATCTGTCTTTTCTCTAGTGAGTTCTAAATTACCCTCTAAAGCTTTTTGTACTATATCTTTTAATTGTCCAAAAGTTAAATTGATTTCGGTATCGAATGGGTGATTCATATGTCCATAAGCACCTCCTTCCAAAATCAATGATTCAGTAATACCACCACCCAATGCGTATGGTTCATTATACTGAAGTTTTTCTTTATCAAATTTCTTTCTTAGTTTTTTGATTTCCTTATCGTGCTCATCCATCCATTTTTGGTCTGGATATCCATGCCCTAATCCTTCTTTAACTCTCTTATCCTTTATTAACATTTTTAATAATTCACCACCCTTACCTTTGATATCTTTGTGTACCATTCTTGAAGTTGGGCCTTGGAATAATTTGATGTAAAGCTTTTCTAAGTATTCACCTTTTTGTTTATCCGATAGATTCTTAAATACTTTATTTATTTCTCCTCTTCTTTTGTAAACATATGATTTTAAATCATCATAATAAAAAGAGTTTATATTTTCAAATTTATATTCTGGGTCTGGTGTTTTGAAATCATCTTTTCTCATTATGGTTTTAGCGATTACTTTATTCGCTTGTTTCATAAATGGAATATTGATTTTACTTCTACCATCTTTTGCTACAATCTGTCCATATAAATCTAAGAAGTTCACAAAATCTTTTTTACGTTTTCCTAATCGTTTAAAAAATCCGATTAATTCAGCTTGTGATATTTCTTTTTTATTTCTTGGGTCAGTTAATCTATCGAAGAAATGTTTATCAGTTAAAACCACATCTACTGGATTAAGTTGTTTATCAGCGTATTTATCAATCTTTACTAAATCGGCCATTGGAATTTCATCTAACTGAACTTCTACACCTTCTTTTAAGATTCTAAAGTTTACAACTTTTCTACCATTGATTGTTGGCATCCCATGCTCATCTTTACCAATCGTTTTAACAACTGTTTTTTTATTTTTGAATCTACCAGTTAAGATTGTATCTCCAACATTTACTGGAAGTTTAATATCTTCTTTTACAATATTAGTTACTTCTTCTTTTTCTTTTTCTAAATCTCTTAGTGATTCATCTCTATCGATATTCAAATCAATAAAGTCAACCAAAGAATACCCAATCAAACCAGCTACTCTCGTTACATGCTTAAACCATTTGTTATAAGCACTTGTACCATAAAAATCTTTTTGGTTTGTTGCAGTTGTTTTACCAGCAACACCAGCTGGGAATGGAGTTACTGCTTTTACAGGTCCATCAGGATATATTGGATGAGGGTCTATATCAGTAAGCTCATCACTCATAATTTGTGATAAAACAGTATATCCTATCTCTTCTGCTCTTTTCTTAGAAACTCTATCAAATACTGAATAAGATGGGAAGATATAATTAGGTCCATCATCTACCGAATCAGACCCCATTGTTGTAGTTGCTTCTTTAATTAAATTATTTCCATAACTTATCAACCAATTTTCTAATACTTCTTTTGAAATAGTAAAATCTTCGTTTAATGTATTTGTTATGAAATCAAATATCTTTTTATCAAACTTTGGATATGCTCTTTTTACGAAGAAGTTTTTCTTATCTTCTTCTGAACCCGATGATAATCCTTTACGAACTTCGGTTCCACTTACACCTCCACCACCTTCAGGTGCGATGTAAACATATCCTCTATCCTCATATCCTTCGAAATCAATGCCATCTTTATAAGGAGTAAAAAACTTACCACCTAATCTACTTGCATCTTTTTTACCTACAACAGTAATAAATGCAGTTGTATCTTTATCAAACTTCTTTAGTACCTCAGTTGGTACATAAGGATTTTTAACTTGAACGATTTTGTTTTTTGGAACCCCAAACATTTTGGTAATAATCATTACCTTTTCTTTGAAGTTAAATGGGGATTTATTATTATCGGTTTTATTGGATGTACCGATATACACATTATTCTTTCCGAACTTTTTTACTAAGTGGGAATAGGTTGCGTAATGACCTTTATGAAAAGGTTGAAAGCGGCCAGCGTAGACTACAACAATGTTGTCTACACCCTCCGCTTCTCCTAATATACTCTCTACTAAGAATTGAGATAATTCGTTCATCTGATATAGTACTATTTCCTTTGTACTATATAAATATATGATTTCTTACTTTACCACTTCAATATTGTCAGATGCTAAATTATCAGCTTGTTGCTGCATCTGCTCTTTGATTGCTGGGTTATAAGTAATAGTTCCTTCTTGTAGATTAATTTGTCCTCTTGGATACTCTTTATCTAAACCTTCTAAGATTCCTTTCAATTCTTCTTGAGTTGATTTAAAATCTTCTTCGGCTTGTTCTAACGTTGAATCTAATTTTTCCAACTCTTCATGTAATTCTTTTCTACGAAGATAAATTGTACCGAATGCTTGAACAATATCTTGCTGCTTTCCGTTTTTTTCTTTAATAGAACTTAACATTTCTTCACCCAACTCAACTGTGAGTAGTTCAATTTGTTTTTTGCTTTCTTTTGCCATATGACTATAAATTAATTAATTTGTTTTGAATTCGTATATAAATATATAAATTATAAGTTTTCGTAATCTATTGTTGTTACACCTCTCTTTTGTACAACTTGTGCTGAACAACGATTAGCGAATTGTATTGATTGTGGGATATCTTCAGTATCTAAGAACATTTTCACAAATCCCGCTACAAATGTATCACCAGCTCCTGAGATATCCATAATCTCTACTTGTTCGGTTGGATATGATGTACCATTGTACATACACCCATCCTTATCTAATGTAATTATTAACTTTTCCAAAATCCAATCGTTTTCTTCGATAAATTCTTTATTATTTTCAAATTCTGAACGATTTAATTTTATGAATCGTAAATCTCTACACCATTCACCCAATTTTTTCTTTGTATCACAAATTACATTTGGGTGTTTGTATGCTATGTAAGCAATATCTTCTTCGGTTAGGAATCCTTTGTTATAATCCGAAACTACAACCATTGAATAATCCCAAAAATCTAACTTAGGTAATCTATCACCTATGTTATCAATATTTTTTTCTTCATCAATTCTTAGGAGTAAAGTATTTGATGATTCGTGAATGTGTCTTGTCTTTGTAATGGGAGATTTTTGATAATGAAAATCTACATCAATACCTAATGATGTTAAGTTAGCCAATACATTCATTCCCATCCCACCATTGAAAACTTCCCTCTTAGGAATAAATACAGGAGCAGGCCCTTCAGGTGAAAGGCGGGGTGTATCTCCATAAATGAAGATATCATCACATTGTTCTCCTATTAATAATACTTTACTCATTAGTTAATATTTTTGTAGTACTAAAGTTTTCCATTCTATTAAAGTAAACAATTGATTTTGCATATTGTTCTCCAACTATTGGTTTATTTTTATAATCAGAGCCAATTACAAAT
>Ga0213859_10000335_pt1 | contig 21389 bp, 15 predicted proteins | sample PICome_2_FD_160133 | JGI IMG/M metagenome (GOLD analysis project Ga0213859, IMG submission 160133) | Coastal seawater microbial communities near Pivers Island, North Carolina, United States - PICO304 | ecosystem: Environmental > Aquatic > Marine > Coastal | place: USA: North Carolina...
CCATTATTCAGTTATATTTGTAAAGTTTTTACTGAAATCAATATCATCATTTCTATTTTCTCTGACCTCAAACAATAAGTTATTAAATTCATCACGAATTTCGTATAAGTTATATTGTTTGTATATGTTGAGGTCTTTATTATATAACGTATAAACACCATCCTCAATGGATTTAGTTTGATTACCGTACAACGCGATTGCCAGTGTATCTATATCGTGTTCAGCAATTTCAACATCAATAGTTATCGGGTTAAAATTAGTATTTGTTATTATAATGTTTTGATTTGGTTGCCCAATATATGGTGTTGCATTTGGTTTATTAGAAGGTGATGAAGATGGTGATAATGTACAAAATATTAGACTGCTACCACTTTCAACATATCTATATCTTACTGATTTTTGTGACGTATTAGTTAGATTGGTTACCACGGGTTCACACAAAAACGATGATGTTATAATTCTAAAAAAGTTCTGTATCTTCGTACCATTAGTATTTAAATACTCGACTCTATACCCGACCAATCCTTGTTTAACGAATTTACTTTGATGTTGTGAGGGTACGTTTGAGATATCTATAACAATCCCTTTTACGTTTGGTAATGCCGATAGTACTCCACAGTCTGTAATATTAGTCCTTATCTGTGTTGGTCTAATTTGAATCGTGTATATTCCTCTTTCACCAAATTCTGATGATGGTAATCTTAAATTATACAACCCTCCTAGTATTTCAACACCTGTATTACCATTTGTCGATTCATTATGATAAAATGGTTCTAGGACAGATGATGGGTCCAGTGTGGTTAACTGATAATTATTAGATTCATCCCGATTAGGTGTATAAATCTTTATTATATCTACCTCTTCTGGTGATATATCAGCTATTCTTTTAGTTCCGTAAGTTCCTAATGCCATTTTTTAAAGTTTGTTTAGTTTAAAATATCCATAACCGTATGAGTTAAGGTCACCTATATTATCAACCTCTCCAAGTCTAAGTATAGATTCGAATCCGGCTTGTTTACCTCTATCAATAAATACCGCAGATTGTATTTCTGGTGAATTAACTACACCCATTAAAACTTGTTCCTTTGTTATAGGTAAATCTTGTACCATATCCTCAGTTAAACCTGAAGATGTTACAAAAAATATTGTTTGACCACTTTTATAGTCAATATAGTTTATGTTATTAACAGTATATTCAGTAAATTCACTGTTCATTTCTGTTATAATACCGTAATCCTCGTTATATTTTTTAACCATCTTACCAGGTATAAACTTTTGTTGCCCATATTGGCTAAGTTCATTTAGTTTTGATGTCGTATATCCTGATATTATAAAATCATCATAATTATTTTCAGGAACAAATGAGTCTAAATCAAATACAAACTCATCACCATTAGGTGTTGTTAACACAGCATCATCTATATTGTTAGTATTTTCAACCGATGGTAAAGTTATCTTTTTTTGGATTACGGTGTCTCCCCATGGATTTGTTTGACGTAAAGTTATCGTGTAGTTTCCTTCAGTAATATATGTGTGAGATTTAAAGTCTGGAAAAATTGAGTCGAACACCTCAGATGTTCCGTCTCCCCAAAATATATAGTAATTAGATAACTTTAAAAATTTTTTGGTTTGTTCAGAAGTATTATAAACTTTAACATTAAGTGTGTTATTTTCATCAAACTCAAATGTAAAATTATTTACAATATCTTTTTGTAGGATTAAACCATCAAAAGGGGTATAAAACCCCATATCTTTAATATCCTGTGTTAATTCAATAGGTATCTTAAGATCACCCAAGTTATCCCAATCACCTACTGATTCTCTAGATATTTTTACGAACTTACTCTGCATCGTTAGGGTTTATGTATTCATACCAATTTATGGGTCTTGTTATTCCGTCTCTTTTAAATGTATTCATATTATAAATAGAGTATTCGAAATTATCGTAATCGAAATCTACCCTATAATAGTAATATTTATTATTTTCAAAACTGAATTTCTTGGGTATATTGGATTGTGGTGTATTTAACATACGTATAAACTGACCTGTTCTTGCATTGAAGAACTTAGCGGTCATGTACATACTATCTATTTTGTGTCTTCCGGGATTTTTTAACCAGTAAACAAAAAATCCTTCTTTATCACCTATAAAATCTAATACAAAATTAGGTGTTTTTACATCTACAATATTTGGTACTATTTCAGTTCCGATGTCAGCCTCTCTTTCGATACCTTGTTGTGTTGGTATTATTACGGTAATTAGATTTTTATTATTTTCTAAATTATTAGAATTATAAAAATCTAATTTAAAGAAGCTTTTTTTGAATGAATTAATCATGTAGTATAGTTCTTTATCTGTAAAGTCAGAACTATTTTCATCATTGTTTTCAATAAAATTATAATCACATACCCACTTATCCTCATCCGAAGGTTGTGTGTTTTCAATTTCAATTTCTCTATTAAAAAAATTAAACTTATAGTTTATATCTGTTCTTAAATTTTCTCCAACTAATAATGGTTTGTGTGAGTATCTTGTAACCTCAAAATCATCAACAGGGTTAATTATTTTTTCTACAGTTTCATCTTGCCATACATCTATCTCATCACCTTGCCCTATCTCGTTATGGCTATGAAACAATGGTATTATTATATCTTTACCATCGAGGTCTATCCTTATTTTGTAATTATTCACACTCATCACTAAATGGTTGTATTATTACAGTATTATACTGATTTTTATTTCTTTTCATCGGTGTTTGTAAAAATATAAAATTACTATATGGATAATGACACCCATTAAAGAATGGTATATCTAATCCATTACCATTAGAATCTACAAAACCGTCATTATATAAGTCTCTCCACCTCCATTTTTTTTCATAGTTAGAATAAAACGAATAATCAGGTATTAAATCTACCTTATCCCTATCTCCTGTCTCTATATAATCAGAAAATACTCTTATTGGTACTGAATAATGTGGGTTATATGAATATCCACTAGGTAGATTTACATCAGAACTATCATGGAAATGATTAGTATTAAAAGAAAATTTATGTACCATCTTAGAAAGTACCGTTTCTTTCTGCTCAAATTTATTGTATTCACATATATCACCTTTTAACTCATGACCTAAATCCAAATATTCGTTGTAAAAAAATTCTTTATTATTAACTTCGTAACTATTAAAAGGAATATTATCTCTATTATGTTGATTATTATAATGCCACCATCCATCTATTTCGTCTTCAATAAAGTTAAAATCCCACCCAACTCTAACAGTCGCATTTGTTGTAGGTTTATTAAAAAATCCCATATAACCTCTATTGATGACTGTGATAAATAATTCAGTGACTGGTAGTCCGTTATTGTCTAATAATCCTGTTATATCAATATCTTTATCAAAACTAAACGCCACTGTCTGTGTTCCGTTCTTAACTGCAGTCTTTTCAATACCGTCAGGTGTCCAACTAGCCCTCTGTATTTGATATTCCTTAGGGAAATTTATATTCTCAAATCCCATTTTAGTTATATCAACATTTTTTTGTTCGGACAAAGTTTTATGTTTTCTGATATAATATTCAGACAAAGTTTCGTCTATGTTATTTATATCTCCTATCCTTTTAGCATTACCTACTTGGTCATCAGTGAAATGTATATCTTGGTAACCGTAATCATATATTCCAAAAACCTTATCCTCATTTCCATAGGACAAATCTCCTAACATATAAACTTCAAAATTATTTTTACCTGACACCGTGTCTTTTAATTGTACCCAATCACCGATTTTAAGGTTATGTTTATATGCACAATAAAATAATATAATGTTTTTACCGTTGTATTTTAATTTTTTAGTGTGGTAAGGTATTCCATCTGAAACAATAAAATCATTATGATATACCTTATCATTATCATGATAAGTGTAAGACATGTATTGATTATATTTTTTATCGTATACATAAGTTACATACAACATCCAGTTATAATTACCCATATCTTTAGGGTTAAAAGGGATATGTCCATTGATACCTTCAGTCCTTATAAATGAAAATTCTTTATATTGTGGAAAACCCTTCCATTGGTCTGTTTGAGAAAATAATGAGGGTTCGGTATAATATAAATCATTTATATATGGTTCATACTCAGTGGTTCCAGATATCTCATTATTAAATATATTGGTTATCTTACCAACAATTCTATATTTTTTACTATTTTCTCTTTCTAAATCAAATCTCTCATTAAGATTTACAATGACATTTCTTTCATTATCTATTTTTGATTTTTTAGTGTCTTCGAGCCCAACTTTTATTGAAAGATTTTTACTTGGAGCGCCTGCATATCTATCCTGACCTCTAACAATTCTTATAGTTTCGTCTTTCTGATTACCCATTTTAACTTATTTCTATATATTGTTTTATAAATCTATTTAATGATGATTTACCTCTCTTTAGACCAAAATAAAAGTGGAATGGAGAACCCACTTTGTATGAATTATTACCCTGTGAGTCTGAACCTATTATACTCGGTGTTGATGGGTACTGACTAAACGTATCGTCGTTGACACTTCTATTATAAATGTGTCCTAATCCGTATCCAACATCTGGTTTCATGTAAGTAACAGGATTACCATTAAAAAAGTCATCTGATTGATATTCTCCACTTTGTATATCACTAGTATTCCAATTGTTAAATTCACTACCAAATACATTTGCAGGTTCATTATTAGAACTGTCTCTTTGTACTGTCCACATATAGTATGGTACTCTTTGGTCTCTTAAATACCCGTGAATATAATCAGGATCAGTCGGTTCGTCACCATAAGTCATAACTCCTCCATTTAACTTTCTACGTAATATCGTATCTGAATTAAAAAATATTCCAATGTTATCTTCATCTAAAAATATTTCATCATCAACGTATGACCCTTCAATTAATGGGTCAACACCTAATTCAGAACTTATAGAAACTAACTGAGCAAAATCACCATCAACTCTAGCATCAAAAAATCTTTCAGTACCTGTTTCTCTTGAGAATAATTGACCTATTGATGCATCTCCAAGACCAAGTAAATTTTGAAAAAATCCAGCGTTACGTAATCTAGATATTAAAAATACATTAACTATATTATCTGTACTACCATATGTACTAGTCCTTAATTTATCAACAAAATAACTTTCAAACTCAGGATCATAGGTAACCTCATACGCAAACTCATTTTTAGGTCCTAAATCAACTATCGTAGTTGGGAACCATATATTTCTTGTATTGGCACCTGGATATGTTCTATAGTTGGGTGCGTCTTGTTCGAGTTGTCCTATAAATTTATTTGTATCATCGTTATATGGTGTTGAACGATAATAAAAAGTATTTGTTTGATTATTAAAATACAACGGTCCTTTATGTCTTATATTAAGACTATTCTGTTCAGGGTCTCCACAATACTTATATCTTGGATATCTTGTTACATCTAAACTTATAGTAAATCCATTTGGTAGGTCTTGTGGTTCAGTTATAACAATTTGTATTTGTTCATCGGTATTAAATGGGAATCCACTGATATTTTCACCGACCATTTCATTATTTATGTAAACCTGATAATTTAAAGTTTCGTCATAGTCGTTAGGTAAAATAATAGCACTTCCACTATAATCTATTGTTAATATTTCAGAATTTAAACCGTTAAATCCTATATTAATTACTTCATTTTGACTAACAGCAAAACCATATATTGATTTCTTTTTAAAGGATGGCATATATAGATTACCATTAACCCAATTATTTTGAAACGATTCACCTATAACTCCTTGACAAACCGCAAACATGAACCTCATTCTTGTTCTCCATTCTAAATAATGTCCAATATCCGCAGGTATAGAAAGAATCAAATTTTTAGTTACCAACATATAACATCCATTAACCAGTCTTGTGTCGGCATACATATTAAATAGTGGATTAGTCTCACATTCTTCCGCAGGTATTGCCTCAAAGTTCTCTCCACTTCCTGTATAACACTCTAAAGGTAGCATAGTACCGCATTCAAAAGATGATAGTATTTCACTTACTTTAGTTTCACTTTGCCCTGAATAGTCCTCAACATCATCACCATAATCAGCAGCTTCTCCCGTCATATCAGCCTGTCCGATAATGATACCATAATTAGCGTCATTCAAAGTGGTTGTAGATCCGTCATCGGCAATACTAAACATGGTTTGTGTGACACTCATTTGTAACGCGTATCTTCTCCAAAAAATGGTATCTTCATGCCTTAAATCTCCTCTGGCGGGTTCATCCCAATAATCGCCAGCAGGTAATCTATCACTACGAAATACTATATTCTCTGAATTAACTATTTTTGTTCTGGCTTGTGAACCATTTTCGTCATGTATATCTGCCAAATTAGCATCTTTACTAAGATACAATGGTGATAGAGATATTACCGCCCTTTCATCATTATTATTATTTAACCTGTTATGATTATTAGTATCCACTCTAGAATATTGATATCCCACTCCCGCAATGTCATTCTGTTTATAAGAAACGTTGTTACCTGGACCAAAAGGCTCTAAATACCATATTCTTTGTGCTGGTGACCTTTCAAATACTTTGTCATCCATGTCATTATCCTTTATGTAGTTAGAAAGACCACCAAACGTACTTAATATTTTTCTTGGCCAGTTATAATCATTAGCAGCAAGGGAATCAACGTTACTCATAGTTTTAGCATCGTATAATGAAGTATCTATTGATACGTACTTTGTTGGTGCTAATGTGCTAAATTCTTCCCACTCTTGTAAATCTTCAGAGTTATTTACCTCTCCCTCAATAAAATTGAATAGATATGATTGATTCCAAAGTTTAGGTGTCTCTATAGAAGTGGCTTCTATAGTTACATTTATACCAGCACCAAGAGGGATTGTTTGAATAAAGTATTCGGTAGTGTTATCGTTCTTTGAGTTTATGAAACTACCAAAACCATTATGTCTGTAGTGTGGAGATGGTGTATACCTACTATGTCTCCATAAACCCCCATTATTTACCGTATTATTTAATCCAGATGTGTTATTAGGTACGTTTGATTGTATTGGTACGTTCATATAAAACTCTCCTGTAATTGTTTTAGTACCAGGAAACATCGAATTTAAATCATTACTATCATAATCTACATGACCCCACAATCTAGATACATCATATCTTATTTTTTGTTTTGGTGAATTTGGGTCAACACCTCTGACCAATATGGTCAAAATCATCTTTTCATTATCAACATAACCCTGTATTTGTTCATCCCACTCTCCTTGGGGTTCATCCTCGTTCCATATATGTCCTTCGTTCGTATCTTCAAAAGCGTACGAATCTCCTCTACATCCATATTCAATTTCGTATCCACTAAATGTTTTTACTATCGCACCTTTATGAGTCGCAGACCAATTTACCCAATTAGGGAATAATTCTGTTATTTTATCAGACTGTATTACTTGAAAATACTCTATTCCTGCGGTATGTCGGTAAAAACCTTCTTCGTTAGGACTATATAACTTTACAGTAGAATTATAAGTGTTCCCTAGTGGGTCTATACCGCTTATAGTTTTTTCTACGTAACCATTTTCGTTATAATCAAAGTAACCCTTTTTACCAATATTAGGGTCAATAATCATCTGACCATCATTAAATGTCACTAACTGACCTTTTGATAGTTTTGTTTTTGTTAAAACTATCATAACGTTATCATATACAGGGTCGCTTGTAGAATCTACACCATCTATTTGGTCGTTCACATAATCTATCTTTATTGCCGTTCCAGCTCTTCTTTCTACATTATGTTCAGTAGGGTAAAAAATAAGTTCTGGAACGGTAGGGAAGAAATAATTAGCCCTTTTATTTAATAAATTTATCGCCTGTGACCATGTGGGATTAGTTTGTAAATGCCAATTATGAATTTTTCCGTTTCCGTTGGATTCCTCTTTACTCTTAAACTCAACAAGTACAGGTGATTTATACCAATCAGCATAGTCATTTTCCCCTTTATATATACTTTCGTAAAAATTATCAGTCCTTCCATCATAACCCGTCAATGCCAACATCATCATGGTTCTAAGTCTATTTTCTTTATCAACATCATCATCAAAAGTAAGTCTATCAGGACACTCAGCCAAAGTATCACCATTAAATAATAAAGGATTACTAGATGAAGTTATTTCTAAAGCACCTGACGGAGGGAATTGTGATAAAGACTCGTTTAATTCTTCTAATAACTCGGAGTCTTCACCATCAACCGTTGTCGGATTGCATTTACACATTTCACAATCGGGATATGTCAACATCGGTATTGCAATATTTTTAAATATATTTCCTCCTAGTTTTGGTATTAATGGTTCGCTACAATCATCAAAACTTAAATTACTAAACCCAAGGGTTATTATATTCATAATAACAACAACCGCATAACAAATTACCGCATAGACGAAATTAATAATAAAAGATAAAATCTTTAACACAAAAATTATAATACCCCACAGAACCGCCAAAACATGTAAAAATATTATTGTCTGTATAAATAAAGGTATGGTAATCGTGATTAAATAATTAAAAAGTATAATTAAAAGACTCCCATTTCTTTGTGCATCATTAACCGGATATTTATTATGTTCCGCAGTACATCTTTCATCATTTATCTCTTTTATTCCTAAATGTTTCTGTCTACCTCTACCAAACTTAAATCTATCTATATGACCCGCGACACTATATACTTTATTATAATAAAAATTATAAAAAGTGTCTTCACATCTAATTGCCGCTTCATAATCATAATAATCATCCCAATCCAATGAGAATGCGTATGATTTATTTAAAACATTTTCACTAGGTCTAAGGTAAGTTTGAGGTCCTGACCACCCGTGTTCTTTTATGTTTGGTACTAGATAATCCGCTCTGTGTATTTCGTTATTAACTTGGTCCTCTTGTAGCCAACCTATCTTAAACCTATATTTACCTTCCGTCGGTATTCCAACCGAAGGGTCGTTTGATATAACTTCTTCTCCAAATTCATTTGTTGTTACATAACTTAGATTCATCGGTAGTTCCACTAACCATGTCCCGTTTTCATCTATTACGTACCCGTTGTTATCAAATTTAAATTCTTCTATTATTGGTCTATTTGTGTCATCCTTATCAAAACCCTGCCTTAACGCTAGTATTGTACCCGCCCCAGTAATCATATCACAAAGTTTACCCACATCATTTTTTGGCTTGCAGTTAGGTTTTATAAAATCATCTTCATTACTAGACATAATCGAACCCATAAAAATAGACCTAGGTTGTATGTCAATTCCTAAATCTCTCAAATCAACATCAATCCTTGTTATACCAACATCACAGATGTCTTCTTCACCCCAAAAAGACGACACGTTGATATCGTATACCTCATGTATAATCTGAGGTAATGAATCTAAATTCTCTGACGCTCTAAATTGATTTCCGTTAAACTGTTCTTTAGTTCCAAGACCCATTCTTATCAAATCATCAGGTCTTAAAGAAAACTTACCCATATTTGATAAGTCTATGTCCACAACTAATTTTTGTTCTCCAAGTGGGACACCTACTATCATAAAATCACCTGATAAATTTGTTCTTACGGTGAATTTATAATATTTTTCATATATATGTAATACCTCGTTGCGTCCCAAAACATCTTCTCTGGTTGGGAATGTCCCTGTTGGTGTGTGTCCTGAATTTTCCTGTTCATAAGGTAATAGGTTATATCTATATCCGTCCTCATTTTTATCTCTTAGTGATTTATATGGGTATAATGTTGATATTACAGGGTCTTCTTCGTCTATATTATCTAATGGAACAAATATAGACACACTAACATTCGGAACACCAAATCCACCATTAGCGACTACACGTCCAGCTACTACACCATAATCGGCACAGAAACGACTGTATAAATCTTCTTGTCTTAGTTTTAGTGATAGAACCTCTAAAGTATCAAAATCTTGTTCTATATTTAATCTGACCTCTCTATCAACACCTACTTCGGTTCTAAATCTGTATGATTTGGGCATGTTAATGTATTTTGTAATAAATAGTTATTACTTTAAATTTAAAATCTTTTAAAAAAAAGTATATAAAGACTATTACTTATGAAAAATCTATGTCTTTCTGTTGTTTTACCCTTACCTTTATATCTTTTTCAGGGAATCTAACCTGATATATCTGACTAGGTTCTGCATAAATTGTATCATCAATAAGACCTATTTGTTTTGTGGTATTATCAATATAAGGTTGTGAAGTTTCAGAAGACGAGTATTGACCACCTACTTTGTTAAAAACTTTTATATCTGCCAAACTAACAACACCACTAACCCCTTGTATTATTCGTCTAACATCTGATATATTTAAGTTTTTACCCAAATCACTATTTATCGGATTCATATATGAATTAACAGAGTTAACTATATTATTAATTATCCTTCCTTTATTTTCATTAGACTCAACAACGACAGATATTTCGTACTCTAAATCAATTACATTCGCGTTTGATACTGATATGTAATCATTTATCATTCTATAATTAGACAAATATGTCGCGATATTTTCTTTTAATGTGTTAGATGTTGCACTGGTTAACTTACCTTGATTGTCGTAAGATATTATTTTGATTTTAATCTTATTATCTTCTTCAACTATAGCTGCTTTTGCGGGTGCTCCATATTTACTCGGCATAGTTTTAAGTAATGAATTGTAATCACTTATAGTCACAGCTCTTTTTTGTGCTGAGAAATTATAAGTAACCATATTTCTAACTTCTTCGAGTGTTGGTAAGTCCCCTCCACCAATCGCGGCACTTATATTGTTACATGTTAGACTTTTCTTAACAGACTCGTTTATATTAGTTCTTGGTCCGTTAACATTAAATACTACATTACCAACTTGTGTTATTGTATTAACACCAACATTAGACTGTTTTCCACCGCCAATTCTATACTGTATAAACAACGTAGTGTTTGGTGACACTGTCTTACCTAACCCTATATTATTTTGATAATCACTTAAACTTAAGTTTATTCCGTTTTTGTTAAAGTCTTCAATTTGGTCATCTGCAGTTGTGGTCGCTCCACCGAAAAGTATTCTACAATAACCTTCAGGTGTGTACTCACTTATAAAACTATTATCAGTCTCAATATATTTTCCAACTTTGATACTCGGTGTATCTGAAGGTTTTGTTGGGTCTTCTACGAAAACTCTGTTTTCTGCCAATGCATCGACTTCATACCATTTATCTTGGTTAGATAAGAACTCGTCGTATGTTGGTGTTGATGCGTATGATGTACCGTCTTTTTGTATAATAGTATTAATACTTAGTACATTTTTTTCAGGTAAAAATATTTCATAAAATGGTATGACATCGTTTGAATTTACGACTCTTTTAAATACTTTAGTTATACCATTAACTACAACAACTCTTTTTGTGATAGTATAATTAACAACTTTATTATTAGAATCAAAATTCGGTATTTTAGTTCTGTTAGGTACTCCTTTACTATTATACTGTGACGAAAAATCAATGTCTTCTAAATTTTCAAATATTTGACCTGCACCACTGAACTGTGACCCGCTTCTTATTAATCCTAAGTATCTACTATCTTCTTTATCACCAAAAGCAGGAACGACTATAGAAACATCTAACATCGCTACTGAAGGTCTATTGCCCGGTATTTTTAATCCATATGTTCTAGCGATATTATATATTGATGATTTTTGTTGTGCGTAAAGTAATACCGTTTCCTGTATACTTCTGTCAATGTGGTAATGTAAGTTATCTCCAATGGCGGCATTTAAATCTAATAATACTGAGAATATTGATGCGTCATTAAAATTATTTATAACGTCAGGATAATACTGTTTAGTATAGTTAATTAGTTCCTGTCTTAGACCTTCGAAATCTCTTTCGGTATATGATATTTTTTTTGAACCCATGTTAAATATTAATTATGACAAAGTCTCTTGACCCAAAGGTGTCACTTTTTATTGTATAGTCTATTCTTATTTTTGCGGTATATTCTTCTACTCCTTTACCTGCAGTTCTATATATATCAAACATTTCATACTCTCTACCTTCTTCTTGTACGACTAACTCACCAACAGTACTTCTCTCCGCAGAAGTGTACGGCTCAATTTTAATTTCATTTATTTCTAAATTAGGTATATATTTTTCTACCGATTTTCTTATTTCTGATTTGATTGTATCAAATGTTGGTGTGTCCATTGGTTCGAATATAAAATCGTATATTCTAGTTCCAAAATCAGGTAAGTAGTATCTACTACCCTTTCTGGTAAATATTAAGTGTAGAAGATTGGACCTAATTTCCTCATCCCTATCGTCAGATAATGATAAATAAAATCCGTCAGCACTATTATTAAATGGAAAGTTTATACCGTATTTTTTATTTGTTGCCATACCAATAAATATAAACACGAACAATTTTTAGAAAACAAAAAACCCATCATTAAGATGGGTTCTTTTTTTATCCTTCACATGCCACACATTGTAAATCATTTAAATTTAATTTTTTTCTTGCAAAAGCCTGTGCCGAATTCATAGAATGCTGATAGTACAGTGTTTTAACCCCTAATTTCCACGCGTCTATAAGAAGTTTATTAACATCTCTTGTAGGCATATCAGGAGAAATCATAAGATTTAATGACTGCGACTGGTCAATATAATCTTGTCTAATCGCGGCCTGATTTATAATAGACGATTGATTAATTTCAGCAAAAGTTCTAAAAACTTCTTTTTGTTCGTCCGTCAAGAAATCGAGGTGTTGCACTGAACCATCATTCTTTTTAATACTATTCCATGTTGTTTTAGTATTTTTCTTTAGTTCAATTAAAAGTTTTTCCAATACAGGATTTTTAATCGTAACTTTCATTTTAGCAACATCCTTAACGTAACAATTAGACCAAATAGGTTCAATCGATTGCGATACCTGTCCAAGTATAAATGCAGATGATGTTGTAGGTGCGATAGCGTTCAATGTGACATTTCTCCTACCATAACCTTTTAAGTATTCGGGTTCTCCAAATTGTTTTGCCAATTCTTCAGAAGCCTTATATGACTTTTCTTTAATTAACTTAAAAACCTCGACATTTAATCTAGCAGTATCTCTACTATCAAATGGTAAGTTCTTAGATTGTAATAGTGAGTGCCATCCTAATACACCAAGACCAAGTGCTCTTTGTCTTTTAGCGAAGTTGTAAGCCTTTTCTAAATAGAAAAATGCTCTTTTGCCCTCGATAGTGCCGTTGTCTCTAATATCTTCAATTTTAGTTAAGAACTCGGTTACCACAGCGTCTAAGAAATAAGTCATAATTTCAACTGCGTCAGTATCTTTCCATTCATCGTAGTGTAACAAATTCATGGACGAAAGGACACATACAAAAGACTCTTCTTCAGAATTGTGTAATGCAATTTCAGAACACAAATTAGAGTTATAAATTTTTGCACCTTTGTCACGATAGACTTCAGGTGATTTATTATTCATAGTATCTGTAAACATGATATATGGATAACCTATCTCACCTCTTCTTTGAATTACTTTTGCCCAAATAGCTCTTTTTTCAGTATCTCCTTCAATCATTTCATTCATAAACTCGTCAGTCACTGTAACTGCATGTGTTAAATCTTGTATCGGAAAACCTTCTGTTCCAATTTCTAAAAACTCCATTATATCAGGATGTTCCACAGGTAAGTAAGGTGAAAACCGTCCTCTACGGGTAGACCCTTGTGAAATATTATCCACAACACTTTCAAATAAATTCATAAAATGAACCGATCCAGGTGCGTGTCCGTTATCTGTAATTTCAGCTCCACGTCCTCTAATATTACCAAAGTAACCTGAGGTACCACCGCCCATCTTACTCATCTCACCAACTTCGGCTTGTGTATATAGAATTGACTCGATATTATCTCCAATATTAGAACCAAAACAACTCACAGGTAGTCCTCTTTTTTTACCAAAGTTTGCCCATACAGGTGATGATAATGAATACCACCCCTTACCCATATAGTCAAAGAACTTATCTGCAAACCCGTCCATACCCAAAAGTTTTTCTGCGTGGTCGGCAATAGTTCTAATTCTTTCCAAAGGTTCTTCCCCTTCGCTCAAATACCCTCTACGAAGGAAGGTAATTGACTCTTCATTAATCCAATCAAATGCTTCTCTATTTTCCATTTTCTTTTTATATCGTTATTAAAATAAATCGTTTGAGGTAATTGACTTAGATTTCTTACTATAATTAATACTTCTCTTATTAAAGAAATCAGTATGTTTTGTAGTTAGAATTTCGTCGTCAAACCATTCTGTTGTTTCTAATATAGTATCGTTAATTTCAAAGATATTATCAATACCAATAGAGTTTAATGATAGATTAAATCTATTTTTAATAAACTCCAATGTTTGTTTTTTAGTTAGGAAGTCCATATCTCCCTTTTCAAATATCCAGTTTACAACCTCCATCTCTGCTTCATAAGCTTCTTTTGTTGAGATGATGAGGTCTTCTACCAATTCATCTGTCCACCACTCAGGGTTTTCTTCTTTGATAAGGTTTACCAAATCAAATCCAAATTCTGCGTGAATGTTTTCTTCTTTTGAAGTTGCTTCAACAGCGTTACTAATACCTTTTAACATGTTCTTATGTTTGTTAAATGACATAATAACCAAGAACTGAGAGAATAGTGATACGTTTTCAATAAACATTGAGAATAGGACTACAGATTCAAAATATTCTCTGTTTTCAACCGCTTTTGAGTTTGTAATTGCCTTTTCCAAATACTTAATTCTTCTACGAATTGCAGGAACTTGTAATAAGTTTTCAAACTCTCCGTTTAATCCCAACAACTGAATAAGGTGAGAGTATGCGTCCGCGTGTCTTACTTCTGACTCAGCAAATGTTGCCCCCACATTTCCAATTTCAGGTTTTGGCATTCTCTTATATATGTCTCCCCAAAATGATTTAACCGCAACTTCAATCTGAGAAATCGCAAGCATCGCTCTCTCCAATGCAGTTTTTTCAATTTCATTCAAATGAACTTTAAAGTCCTGAATATCTGAAGTGAAATTAAACTCCGTATGGACCCAATAAGAATGTCTGATAGCATCCACATACTCATTTAGATTTGGGTACTCATATGGTTTTAAATTTGTTCTCTTTGCAAAGATATTTCTTCTTCTCTTCGCTCGGTATAGGATGTATTCTTTTGCAACATCATTTAATCCATTATCCATCAATTTGTTTTCAACCATGTCGTGAACATCATCAACATTAGGGATACGGTCTTTGTTATTTCTAAACAAAGCCTTTGCGGAAATTCTTGCAATCTTTTCAGCCATCTCATCATCAACAGCGTCAATACTATTCATAGCTTTTAAAACTGCCATTTCAATTTTATCTACCTCAAATGGTACTTTAGAACCGCTTCTCTTTATAACAAACCTTTCTTCCATTTTTATTGATTTTTTATCGTTTTTATTAATTGTTTGTAAAACATATCGTTTAAAAATCTTCCTTCTCTTATGAGTCCACTTACACTCGGACTATTCTCTAACAATATTTTATAATTATTTCTATTACAAATATGAACTCTGTTTCTATTATTTATAAATTTACTATTAATCTCATTATCTTCATTAAAATATACTACCTTCTTACCCAAGAATTGTGACCACAATAACCCGTGGTATGTGGTTGAAATAATATATTCTTTTTCGGATATGAAATTTATTATATTTTCAATACTTTCATTATTTTTTATTCTATCAACACCTTCTATCGGAACATTAAAATCAACGTGTTCTAATATACCAAAACCACTACCTTTATGTGACGTGTTTATATAATTATCAAAAATTTTATGTTTAACACTAACACATGGTATATAATTAGAATTAAGTCCATGAACTGTATCTCTAAGTCCTTTCATAATAATATTGTTATTATTTAAGAAATTCCAACTAAATCTTTCGTCACTTACTGTTGTATTACTACCAATACCCCACAAATAACATTTATTATTATCTATAAGATTCTGTAATCCGTGTTGTAAATAATTTTCACTGGTAATAATTAAACCACCACCACCAATAATAACATTACAATCCTTTATCTCATCCCAATTAGAATTATCTCTTACCTGATTACATATGTGTACAAACTGTACCCTTTCGTAGTCAAAAGGAAAATCATAGTAATGTGTCGGTGAAGCCCAGTAATCACCAACGTTACCAATATAATCTACATTAGTAAAAATAACTTTTTTCATATCAAATACTTCTTGATTCTTTTTCTTTTCTCTTTTCCAAAAGTTCTCGAATCCTGTCCCTATTTCTTTCTTCCTTCTGTTCTTCGAGACCAAGAAGTGTGACACTTTGTTCAGTATCTATCTCCAATAATTCATTATCAAACTTACAGTTTTCAAATACAATACCATCTTTACCAATACGAGACTTAGTTATTGCGATTGTTGCTAAATTCATCTCTTTTTGTTGTAGTGACTTAGCAACTGAAATAATAACGTGACCTACCTGTGCTTTTTTGATAGAACCACCCATTTGGTCTGTCGTTACGATGTCAGAAGAAATAGAACTTCTATTTCCTTGTGTTGCCGTCCAACCAACAAGGTCTAATTCGTGACACATAGCCTCAAATCCTCTCATAACTGACCCTTCGCTCTTCCATTCGTCACCCAAATTTTTGTCAGGAACAACACAGTCAATATAGTCTAAAAGAACCATATCTATCTTTGTACCCTCAGCAATCATCTTTCTAATTTGGTTCTTAATCTGATTAATTGTAACCGTATCTGATGGTAACTTTTTTAAGATTAACTTATTAGGTGCATTTAAACGAATGTCCTTAATCTTGTCCATAACTTTATCTTTATGCATTGACAATAGATCAGGTGCAATTCCCGTCCAAAGTGTAAAATGTTTTCTCTGTATAATCTTTGGGTTGTCCTCGAAGAATATCTGTAGGACGTTGTACCCTAAGTTAAACGCATTGTTCGCAATCTTAGTTAAGAAGGTTGACTTACCTACACCTGTAGGTGCTAAAATAACACCTATCTCACCTTTAGCTATACCACCTTTTAATAGGTTATCAATGCCAGGTACCCCCATAGGAATAGGGTGTCTAAAATCGTCTTCTAAAACCTCATCTAAGTTATTAAATACGTCAGCGGTTCCAGTATCAACTTCTCCGACCTGTAACGCTTCTCTGACCATCTCCTCAAGATGGTCATAACTCTCAAAATCACCTTTGTCGATAATTTTTTGAGCCTTACCCATAACTTTCTGAAGTTCTTGTTGTTTACAGAACTTAAGAGCTTTTTGTTGAACAAAAGTGTCACCTTCTATTGGTGCATCTTTTATCTGTTCAACCATGTCCAACGTCATTTTTTGGGCCATAGGTGAAGAAATCTCAGATTTAACCAATTGTTCCATAGTATTATATGAAGGAGTATGCTCGTATGTTGAGTAGTACTCCTTTATAATTTGCATGATAATCTTAAAATACTGATTATCAAAATACTTTGGTTCGATAACATCAACTATAGAGGTCGCGAAGTCCTTGTATAGTACAATATTATTGATTAGTTGTATCTGAAAATTGTTTCCTAAATAACCGAAATTTTTATCTGTTGACATCTTATACTCTTACTGTTTTTCTCTTTTAAATAAATATATTTAAGCGAGGTTATATCCCATATATTCTTGTGTAATTTTGTCAGTAGAAAACACCTCAGTTAGTGAACGTAAAATTTTCTTTAACTGGGGTCTCACATCGACAGTATACCTCACTTTAGGTGGGTAAATTTTTCCATCCCACTGTCTGTGATATATCACTCTTTCGGAATTTTTGACATAGATATTGAAGTTCTCAGGACCGTCGGTATTGGCGGTGTCCATGATTCTTTCATCCTCCATAATCTGATACATATTATCGAGCATGTACCAAACTGTTTTATTCTTTAATTGACCGTGAAGTATGTCATGAATTTCATCCACAGTGTGGTGTAAGTCAATACTTCTCTGAGCATCTTCATTAAAGGATTTAACATTAAAGTATCGTTGTACGATAATATTGTCATTAAGGGTTAGTAAAAACTCCATTTTTGTGATGTCACTCTTTTCTTTCGTCATCATGTTTTTTTTTAATTAGTTTTTTTAAATCTTCTTTTTTCCTTTCTTGTTAGTTTCATAAAGGGTGTCAAGAAATACACCCATGCGTTATCTGTTTTAGGTAAGTATTTGAATATTCCGTCATCCATCATCATTCTCATAAGGTTTTGATATCCCCTTCCCTCAGGGTCTATATCCTCTTCATAATAAAGTTGAACGAGTTCCTTTGCTTCTTCTGTTAACAAAGGTTGTGAAAGGTCAACGAGTTGTTTGTTGATAACATAAAACTCTTCACCATATACCCCTCTCTTTGTCTTTCCCGATAATAAGTTTTGTAATGCTCTGTTGTCTTTATCATTCTCGTGTAGTTTTTCACCTTTTTGTATAATATCGTCAACAGAAACGACAGAGTCAATTATCTCAGGAAAAAGTTTTGAAAAAGTCTTTTCACCAAAGTAGTAGATGCCATCAATGTTATCTGATTTATCACCAGATATAATTTTAAAAGTAGCCACGTTTTGGTGTGGAATGGAAATGTCTTTTAATTTAACTTTATCTCCAAACTTAATCATTTCCTTTTGAGATGGAGAATAGACTTGCACAGACTCTGAGATTAGTTGTGTTAGGTCTTTATCCGCAGAAAAAATAGTTTTGTTTTCGTTTTTAGAAATATGACAATAATATGCTATCATATCATCTGATTCATTATTATCAATCTCTACCTGACGAATAAACATTTCCTCAAGGTATTGTTTTACTCTACCCATTTGCCAATCATATGACTGTTTCTGAATGTCGTTCAACCTATTATATCTCCTGTTTTCTTTATACTCAGGAAATATTAACTTTCTCTGTATAGAATTATTCTCACCATCCCAAAAGACAATAACCTTATCGTAATTGTGTTCATCAATGAATCTACGGACAGTATTCATAAAGTGGTATATACCACCAATATGATTACCTTTGTGGTAATACTCCCGAACTCCATGATAACCAATCTTGAAAAGGTTATTGCCGTCTACTAATAAAGTTTTGGTCACTCCATAAAACTTAAAGGGTTACACTTTCTTCTTCTAACTTAAAATCGCTACCAGTACCGATAATGTCTTTCCAATAATCCGCGTTCTCGGCTTTATATGCCTCAATGGACTTCTTTTCTTCCGCAGAATCTTTTCCTGCCAAAAATCCATGTGCGGTTACAAGAATTCTACCATCTTCATAACCTAGTCCGTTAATATGATTTTTCATTACCGAAACTTTTGTTCGGGTAGCAAATTTTACTTTTCTCTTGTCTTTTACCGCGGTAATCTTTGTGGTACCCGCACCTTTTTGATTTCCAAACAAAAATACCAAAGATGAGTTTAACCAAATAGCCTCACCTCCTTTCGCCTTAATCTTTGGTTGTCCAAAAGGATTGTCGGGTAACTCTACCCACGGTTGGTTGACAATAACCAAAGTGTTTTCGTGTTTAGAGTCGGACCTACGTGACCCTGAGATTCTTTGGTTGATTCCCATACCAATTTTATCCGCTAAAACCGCGGCATTGTGTTGTTTTCCTCCTTTACCATCATAAGTCATTTTACATGGTACAGAACCAACGGAATCCCATAAAAACAATAGGTCATACTCTAAATCTCCTTTACTTTGTGCATCCAACAACTCATTAATAAAATCTGTAATTTGTTCAATATATTCAAAGTTATTATTGAAAAGAAAGAATCCGTCCCAATCCAATTCTCCTGTCTCTTCATCTACCACTTCCTCACATTCAAAACCCATAAGTTTTGCGTGGTCAAATGACCATTTTTGTTCTGTAATAATAAAAACAGGAAGAATACCCTTTTTTTGTGCATCAACCGCAGCCTTAACAAGTGCCGTAGTTTTACCTGTGTCCGAGTGACCTAAAAACATATTTAAATGACCCATAGCTGGACCAGGTACACCAACCGCGTCCAAAAATTCGGTACCCAAGTCATAGAACCTTTGGGGTTTGAATTTTGCAGAGGAAGAGAACTTCTTCTTTATTGATTTAAAATCTTTCTTCTTAATTGCCATCTTTTTTTAAATTATAAAAGATGGTGAGGACGATGATATCCCCACCATCTATGGTTTTGGTTTGTTAGAAAGGAAGGTCTTCGTCAACCTCCATATCTGATTGTGGGTCTGAAACTGAAACAGTTTCAGTTTCTTTAGACACTGTATCTACTTTTGTAGAGCCTCCGATTGTTTCAGTGTCATCGCTGTCCCCGTAAACGAATTTTTTAAGTTCTGAATCCCAAACAGGTGTCTCTCCACGAGCAACTGCCTCAAGGTATTCGACAGGTCGTTGTGCATAAACATCAGACCATGTCATTTCATCCTCAACCCAATCTTTCATTGTGTCAGTATCTTCACTGAGAGGACATGGGTCATCATACATAATTGTCTGTACAATTGTGTACTCAATACCTGAGTTAGTTTTAGACTTAGCCAATTCAATAATAAGGTCTCTACCTTCATTAGCGTCTGTCACATCACCTTTTGCTCTCCAAATAGGGATGATTTTATCGAGGATACCCTCTTGTTTGTAGTTGTCCTTAAACCTCCAAAATTTTACACCGTCTTCTTCGTTATCACGGTCAATAACTTTTACAATGTAAAATTTACGAGGACGATATTGCATCGCGAGCTTCTTATCAGACTCTTTACCTGTGGACATCAGCTCTTCATAGACCTCAGTCAATGGTGAACGCTCACCATCGTTTTTACCTGGATCGTAAAGCTTAACCCATTTTCCATCAACTTGAACTTCATGGAACCATACCTCTTTAAATGGTGATGAACCATCGGGGGTTGGTAGAATTCGGACTCTCGCCTGTCCTGATTTTGTTCCTTTTGGGAGATACGTAGTGAAGTACTTCTTCAAACGTTGCTCCTGCGTCATACCGTCTCCGCCACCGCGGGACTCTGTGTTTTTTTCGTACTGTGCCAGTACTGAGTCGAGTGCATTTGCCATTTTTGTTTTTCTTTTATTCGTTAAATTTTATCTGTTACTCAAAATAAAGTATAAGAACGAACTACAGTAAGTCAAATTATATGACATAAAAAAAACGGGGAAAATATCCCCGTTTTAATTTTTACTCTACCTCTACTCTATCATATGGAGGATGGTATATGTTTTTATCCAATCTAACACTTAATATGTAAACTGAATCTTTTTTTTCATGTTT
>Ga0213859_10000336_pt1 | contig 21336 bp, 16 predicted proteins | sample PICome_2_FD_160133 | JGI IMG/M metagenome (GOLD analysis project Ga0213859, IMG submission 160133) | Coastal seawater microbial communities near Pivers Island, North Carolina, United States - PICO304 | ecosystem: Environmental > Aquatic > Marine > Coastal | place: USA: North Carolina...
ACATCACTCTCAATATCGAATTTTGCATCAATTGCAGAAGCTCTCTCCCGCATGATCTTTAATCCAATATTATTCCCGAATTCTTTGTTATTGTTTTTTTGTTTTTTAAAACCCACTCCATCATCCTCAATTATCAGTTGTGGCGAAGGGTCTTGTTTTATCATAATACGAACATTCTTGGCCTGTGCATGTTTTGTGATATTGGTTAACCCTTCCTGAACAATTCTCAAAATATGCAACTCTTCTTCTGGTGAAAAGCTGATTTCGCCCTCACTGAAGAAAAAAGTAGATATACCCTCAATACTTTCAAATCTTTTTGCCAAATTCTGCAAGGAGGAGATTAATCCCTCTGAGTCTAATGGAGTACGATAGTTGCTCATCAGTTGTCTAAGCTCTTTATTAGCCTGAGTAAGATTCTCATGGATATCGCTCACTTTCCAAAGTGCATCATCATATTCTGAATTCTTCAACAGGTCCTCAACTACCGTTGTCTGAAGTTTCAGACTATAAATAGTCTGAGCTAGCGAGTCATGAATTTCTTGAGACAACAAGAGTCTTTGTTGAGTAAGACCCATTCTTTTAGACTCTTCATCAACCCTTGCTTTATCAATTGCAATAGCAATGTTATCAGCTATGGATTGAATTAAGGCTCTTTCATCATAAGGTAGTGAAGGTTCTGATTCAAAAAATAACAGGAAGATACCCAGATTTACCTCCCTATATGACAGAGGAACTACAATAGTGCCCACAGTAGCTTTGTCTCTGGCCTCAGTTCCAATACACCTAGCACATCTTTTCACACTGAACTGAACCTGAGCAGAAGCTGAATTGGCAACATCTCCACAAAAACATTGATGAGGATCAATTATTTTTTCTAGTCCAGCCTTGTTTTTACTACCAAAACTGGTCTGTAATTCAAGCTGATTGAGCTTATTGAATATTCTGACAGCGCCATAGGATGCTCCTGTCATCTTAATAAAAATATCCAGAAAATGTGTATATATCTCATCAATGGACTTCATCTTATTAATCCTAGAAGACACCTCATAAAGCGTTTCGAGGGAAGCTGTCTTTTTACTCAGACGGTCGATTTGTTTCCTCAGGATAGTCTCCATATCATCGTATAGATTTTGATTCTCATCAATAAGATGATTGATGGCCTGAGCCACACTGTTAAAAGAAGAATCATCCCTATCCTTCAAGCGCGCATTTTGATTTTCCTTATAGTCCTTGACCCATCTTTGAAGATCACTAAATGGTGCCAAAAAGTCTTTCCTTATTCTTGTATATAAGTAGTAATAGAATGTGATGATTGTTATCAGAAATATAACAAATATAGGCTCTCCAGAACTGTATAAAAGATGAATCGTCTCAGCCATAGGAAAAGCTAGACCAACAGTAGCTAGCAAATAAAAATAAAATTTTCTTTTGATATTCATTATTTACCAATGCAGAAAGAAGAAAAAATTTCACCGAGAAGATCATCTGAAGAAAACTCCCCAGTAATCTGCGAAAGATACTGACTCGCACTTCTTAAATCCTCAGCGACTAACTCGATTGAACCCATCTCTAATTGTTTCCTGGCATTCTCTATTGAACTCATGGTCTTATTTAGAGCCTCAATGTGTCGTTTTCTTGCAAGATAAACTCCTTCAAGTGAACTTTTGTTCTCAATATGAGTTATCAAAGTATTTAAAAGTATATCTATACCCGCAAGATTCTTTGCACTTATTGATATATAAGCATTATCCTCAATAGTTTTGATACCGATGTCCTCTTGAGTTAAATCAACTTTATTCTTGACATAGATAATTGGTTTTGACATGTCTTGAAGTTTCAATAAGTTTCTATCTGGTGAGATATCCCTAGCATCGAAGACAAAAATAACTAAATCAACCTTCTCAGTTGCATCTCTCGCTCGCTTAATGCCTTCTTTCTCAACAAAGTCATCAGTCTCATGAAGACCGGCAGTGTCAATGATATTGATTATGTTTCCATTAACAATAATTGATTCTCGCACTAGGTCTCGTGTTGTCCCTGCAATATCGGTAACAATAGCACTATTCTCTTCGGTTAATGCATTTAGAAGAGATGATTTTCCGGCATTCGGCTTACCTACAATAGCAATACTAAAACCTTCTCTAAGAACTGAACCTGATTGAGACGCTTGATAAATACTTAAAATCTCTGCATGAATGGATTTAATTTTTGAACTGACCTGATTTTCCTCAATAAAATCAATTTCTTCATCTGAGAAATCAATTGTTGCCTCAAGAAAAACACGCAAATCGATTACCTTCTTATTAAGATTATTGATTCTTCTAGAAAATTCTCCTTTTAAAGATCTCATTGCTGAATCAGCAGCTGTCTTACTATTGGCATCGATCAAGTCAGAAATTGCCTCTGCTTGAACCAAATCAATTTTTCCATTTAGAAATGCTCTCTTTGAAAACTCCCCCGGCTCAGCTAATTCAGCACCAAGTGAGACCGTTTCATTCAAAATTTCGTACATGATAGTAGCACCGCCATGCCCTTGAAATTCAATGATATCCTCTCCGGTAAAAGAGTCTGGACCATTAAAAAACAGTGCAATGCCCTTATCAATGACAGAGCCATCATTTCGAAGAAAATCAGTGTAATGAGCATATCTTGGTTTGGGCTCAAACCCAAGCATCTTTTTAGCAATATTCAACGATGAGGGACCAGATAATCTTACAATCCCTACACTACCTTGTCCAACAGGGGTCGCCAGTGCAGTAATGGTTGAGATTAAATTATCCTGTTTCATTTTGAAAAGTAATCCTTGAGGTATTCACTAAAAGAAATCTTGTCTTTTGCCTCGATTTGCTTTTGTGCTGCAAACGATAGATCACTTTGTGTTGTGAGATTTTCAAGATCTTGGTTTGATATTTTGAATTCTTTTAGAGACTTCATAATCTCAGCAGACTTATCTTTGGTAAATTCAAAAAAACCCTGATCTTTTTGCATCATGATCTTAAGTATTTGTCCGGATGGCGTCATCTCAGGATGGTCAAATCTTTCTATAATTTTTCCTACAGCATTGTGGTGCTCTTGGCTTAATATTTTTGAGGATTCAATAATCCCTATAGAGATTTCTTTACCAAAATCTTTAAGAGAAATATTGTCATTTCCCCGTTTAAGCAATAAGTTGCTATCTCTACCTGAATGAGCAACCTTTTGATTATTTTGGTCTATCTCATATTGTTCGATGGTCGAGATCGGTGGGGAAAGTTCGAGCAAACAATACAGAATGAAAGACTCTAGGAAAAGTATCTGCTCTTTATCTATTCCAAGTTGAGTTAACGGGTTGATATCTAGGGATCTTAATTCAATATATTCAATCCCATTCTTCTCAAGCAAGTCCAAAGGCTTCTGACCAGAAATATTCTTGGGTTTAGGCCTTACCGAAGCATAATATTCATTCTCAATTTGAAGAATCTTGTTATTGAGCTGAATATAGTCTTTGCCTCTTTTGATACCAATCTCATCAAAATCTTTATGAGTAGTATTCATCGCCAAATTTAGACTTGCAATGTAATGAGATAGGGAGTTATAGTTGGCCTTTACTCCAGCCTCATCCTCTTTTAAATTTTGATATCCAATATCTCCCATCCTGAGAGAAGTTGCCAGTGGATCGTATAAAGTTGTAACATCAAAATCTTCCAAATGATGCGCCAAATAACCCTTTAGAAATGATCTACATATAGCAGGAGAGGCTCCAAACAGATAAGTGACTATCCAACCATATCTGACCAGATTTCTAGCTGTACCGATATAACCAGCATCTACAAAGTCTCTTAATGTTTTTTTTGATTGATTTGCCTCATGATAAGCGGACCAAAAATTTTGACTGAAGGAGTAATTAAAATGAATGCCCGCAATGGTTTGCATAATAGCGCCATATCTTTCTGCCAACCCTCTCCTGTAGACAGTTTTCATCATTCCACGATTAGATTTCCCATAATTTGCAATGGGAATATTTGTTTCCCCTCGTATCACGCAGGGCATGGAGTTATGCCAGAAATACTCTTCATTTTCAAGGTTCTGAATGACAAATGCTTGCAGGATCTTTAGCTGTTCAAGCGCTCCATCAATATCATCATTAGGATCAGTGACAATCTCGATAAGCGCCTCTGAGAAATCCGTTGTAATATTTATATGCGTCAATGGACACCCCAAGGACTTAGGATGAGCAGATTGAGCAATACCTCCGTCTTTTGCAACTCTAAGACCTTCTCTTTCTATACCAATCAAATTTTTATTGAGGTGATGAGAGATGGGCTTAACTAGTTCAACTCTTTCTCTAAAGGACATGAATGACCAAATGATAAAATATCCGCTATTTTACCATTTCATGAAATAGTGTTAATTAAAGCGGTTGCGGCAATTATTGAAGATAAAAATGGAAATATCCTCATCTCTCAAAGAATGTCTCATCAATTCATGCCAGATTATTGGGAACTCCCTGGTGGAAAAATTGAACCAGGGGAGTCCTCTCTTCAAGCTGCCAAAAGAGAACTCAAAGAAGAGTTATCCATTGATGTAAAAGAACTTAAGATTATTAAGACTATCAATCAATCCTACTCCGATCGAGATGTTCAAATAGAAATTGTCAAAATAGATCAATACTTTGGTGACCCAATTGGTCAAGAGGGTCAGAGAATCAAATGGCTAGATATTGATTCAATTCTCAACTTAAAAATACTTCCAACCATGCGACCTATTCTGAACCTATTAAGATTGCCAAAGATCTTCTGGATAACTCCCGAACAAGAATCCAAAGAGGAAGTCTTGGAAGATGTGATTGAAGTTAAAAAGAATAATGATGTCAATATAATACAATTTAGAAGCAAAATAAAAACAAATAACATATATTTATCGAATTTTATTGAAATTTGTAAACAATATAATGTCCAACTTATTTTGAATACAATCGATAAATCTTTTGATGAAGATGTACAAGGTTGGCATCTAACAAGTCAAGAGCTTATGTCGACCGATACTCGCCCTTGCCCCCCTTCAAAAATTCTTGGCGCTTCGGTTCACAACATGTCTGAACTTGAAAAAGCTAATGAAGTGGGTGTTGATTATGTTTTTATATCACCCATCAAGGAAACTAAATCTCACCCGGGAGTAATGCCGCTTTCAAGCAAGGAAATTAAAAAATTAATGCGAGCGACAAACATACCCGCATACTTTCTTGGCGGCTTAAGTCGCGACCAAATGAAAGACTGTGAAAAATTAGGCGCTCATGGAATTGCTGGAATTACAGCAATCTAAATTATTCTTTTGGCTTTGTATTGGTCGACTCTAACGCACAATTCAAATTGAACTTTCTAAATGGGTTTTCTTTACTGCATTCCCAGTTAATAAGCTCCTGAAGTTCTTCCTGACCAATGCCATCATCAGAATTAGTTTTAGATTTTTGATCATCCTCAGAATAAACTCCCAGAGAAAATAGAATCAATATGCATGAAGTTAATATTCTTTTTTTCATATTAAATATCCCTAGTAAAAACAAAACTCGAGTCACTGGATAACTCTTCTGCAAACTGATACCCTTCGGTATTAAATTGTTTCAACAACTCGGGAGCTTCTATTCGATTATCAATCATATATCTAATCATCAAACCTCTCGCACGTTTAGCATAAATTCCAATCACCTTTAGCTTATTATTCTTATTTTCTTTAAAAACAATATCAATAATTCTTGCATCCAAGGCACCTTTATCGATTCCTTTAAAATATTCATTTGAAGCAAGATTAATAATCACATCAGTCTCATCTTTATTTAAAACTTCTGAAATTCTACTGCCCCAAAATTCATACAAATTTTTTCCTCTTGGGTTTCTAAGTTGTGTTCCCATCTCCAGACGATAAGGCTGAATCAAATCAAGTGGCCTCAAAACTCCGTACAATCCTGATAGCATCCTAACATGCTGTTGGGCAAAATCTAGATCCTCAGAACTCAAGGATGGCGCATCAATTCCATTGTATACGTCACCCTTAAAAGCATCGATTGCTTGTTTGGCATTAGTTTTTGAAAAATCACTGCTAAATGCTTGAAATCGATCATAATTCAGTGAAGATAATTTGTCGCTAATTGACATTAACTGACCTAAATCTTTTGGACTTTTCTCCCTTAAGATTGAAATCAAATCCAGGGAGTCAGTTACTTGACGGGGCTGGGTAAATTTATCCTTTGGAGTGGTCTCAAAGTCTTGAGTTTTTGAGGGTGAAATAACTGCAAGCATTATCTTTTATCTATTTATTAACTAAAAAATATTCTACCAAAACCATCGAAAATATTATCTCAATATGGGTGTGTATTTGGTTTATAGCGTAAGTCACAAATAATATATAATTCTCTGGTTGAAAAAATTATATAAAAATTAGTAAAAGATGAACAAGAACCCACTTCTCAGACCTAAATCAATTGGACTCTATGATGCAAACTATGAGCATGAAAATTGTGGTGTTGGTTTTATTGCTCAAATCAACAAAAAGTCGTCTTTTAATATTACCGATGATGCCCTTGAGATGTTATCAAGAATGGATCACAGAGGTGGATGTGGTTGTGAGGCAAATACTGGTGATGGTGCAGGAATTCTTACCAATATTCCCAATAATTTTTTCAAAGAAGAGGCAAGAAAACTTTTTAATGTTGAGTTGACTGAAGGGGGTTATGGCGTTGGTAATGTGTTCCTTCCTCAGGATGAAGACGAACAAAAAGTTTGTATACAAAAATTCGAAGAGATTATCAATGAGAATGAACAAATTCTAATTGGCTGGAGAGATGTGCCAGTTGACCCTAAAGGCGCTGATATCGGAGAAACTGCCCTACTTTCCCAACCGGTCATCAAGCAAGTATTTATTGTTAAGTCGGATGGCATTTCACAAGATGAATTCGAAAGAAAACTTTTCGTTATCAGAAAGAAGGTCTCAAGAGAATTAAGATCGGATGAGTCTCTTCAACAGGCTTTGCTTTTCTATGTTTGCAGTTTGTCGACCAAGGTAATTGTATACAAGGGAATGTTAATGGGCTCCCAAGTCCAAACTTATTACAAAGACTTATCTAATCCAAGTTTCGAGACATATCTGGCAAAAGTTCACTCCAGGTTCTCAACTAATACTTTTCCTTCATGGGATAGGGCGCAACCTTGTAGATTCATGTCTCACAATGGTGAAATCAACACCAGACAGGGTAACTACAACTGGATGAGAGCAAGAGAGGGCGTACTTGAAAGTGACCTTTTCAAAAATAACTTAGACGACACGCTCCCAGTGATTGAAAACGAAGTTTCTGATTCAGGTGCATTTGATAATGTTCTTGAATTTTTAATGATGAATGGTCGTCCTCTACAAGAAGCAATCTTGATGATGGTCCCAGAAGCTTGGCAGAATGACAAAAATATGAGTCAAGAAAAAAGAGACTTCTATGAGTACCTCTCAAACATGATGGAGCCATGGGATGGACCGGCCTCCATTGCGTTCACTGATGGTCACTACATTGGCGCAGTTCTAGATAGAAATGGACTTAGACCTTCTCGTTACTACATCACCAAGGACGATAGAGTCATAATGGCGAGTGAGGTTGGTGTGGTCGATGTTGCTCCTGAAAACATTAAAACAAAAAATCGTTTAAGACCAGGAAGAATGTTTCTTGTGGACTTTGAACAAGGAAAGGTCCTTGATGATAAAACGCTAAAGACAGAGTTTGCAGCGAAAAATCCATATAAAAACTGGCTTGATAATCAAAAGATTCTTCTAAGTGAGATTACTTCTAATCAGTCGGATTGTGTAATCCAACCGGAGCTTAACAATCGACTCAGAATGTTTGGATATACCAGTGAGACGCTTCAATTTATGCTTCTTCCTCTGGTCAATGAACTCAGAGATCCAATCGGATCTATGGGTAATGACTCTGCTCTTGCATGTCTATCGGATAAATCAAGAATCATTTATGATTACTTCAAGCAACTATTTGCCCAGGTGACTAATCCCGCCATTGACTCCATTAGAGAAGAGGTGGTTATGTCCTTGCGTTGTTCTATTGGTCCCGAAGGTAACCTCCTGAAAGAAACAGAAGAAAATGCGCACAGATTAGTTTTAGATCATCCAATTTTGACTTGCGATGAAATAGATGCATTGAAAAATATTAACCACCGAGGTTGGACATCTAAGACCATTGATATTACATATGATGCAAATAGCGGATCGAATTTAGAAGACATATTAACCAATATTTGCAATGAGGGCTCTCAGGCAATAAAGGATGGTCACTCTCTAATCGTACTGTCTGATAAGAGCGCAGGCAAAGATAGAGTCCCTGTCTCTGCATTCTTAGCATCTGCAGCACTTCATCGTCACCTAGTGGCTGATCATACAAGAACTCAAGTTGGCATAATCCTTGAAACTGGTGAAGCAAGAGAGGTACATCATTTCTGTTTATTAACCGGTTATGGTGTTGATGCCATCAATCCATATCTTGCTTTTGAGGCATTATGGCAGGCTAGAAAAGATAAGATGATCGACGTAGAAAGCGATGCATCGATTATCGACAAATACAGAAAAGGTGTTGCCAAAGGAATGTTGAAGGTAATGGCGAAAATGGGAATCTCAACTCTTGAGTCCTACAAGGGCGCCCAAATATTTGAAGCTGTTGGTCTAGCTCCTGAGGTAATGGATAAATGCTTCTTTGAAACTGCCTCAAGAATTAAAGGTGTGGGTTTCAAAGTTCTTCAAGAGGAAAATGAAAGACTCCACAACAATGCCTATAAAAATGACTTGCTAGAAAATCAAGGTCAATATCACTGGAGAAGTGGTGGTGAGAAGCATATGTGGGATCCAATCACGATTGCCAATCTTCAAAGCGCTGCCCGAAACAATGATCAAGAAGCTTATTGGAAGTTTGCTGAGCATGCTAATTCCGAGGGCACTAGAAATTCTACCTTGAGAGGACTATTAACGTTTAAGAAATCAAAGAGCATTGATATCAGCGAAGTTGAACCAGTTAAAGAGATCGTTAAACGATTTGCTACTGGTGCAATGAGCTACGGTTCTATTTCCGCAGAGTCGCATGAATCACTTGCCATTGCCATGAATAGAATGGGTGGTAAATCAAATACTGGAGAGGGAGGCGAAGATCCATTGAGATGGACACCTGATGCAAATGGCGATTCAAGAAGAAGTGCAATCAAGCAGGTGGCCTCTGGCAGATTTGGTGTTACAATCGATTACCTAAATAATGCTGATGAGATTCAAATTAAAGTTTCTCAAGGTGCTAAACCAGGTGAAGGTGGTGAGTTACCAGGTAAAAAAGTTGATGAAACTATTGCGAAAACAAGATACTCAACTCCAGGAGTAGGTTTAATTTCTCCGCCACCTCATCATGATATTTATTCAATTGAGGACTTAGCCCAATTAATTTTTGATCTAAAGCGCTCTAATCCAGAGGCAAGAATCAGCGTGAAGCTGGTCTCAGAAATTGGTGTTGGTACGATCGCTGCAGGTGTTGCAAAGGCAAAATCAGATCATATTGTTATTGCAGGACATGATGGTGGAACAGGAGCCTCTCCACTTACTTCAATCAAACATGCTGGTCTTCCATGGGAGCTTGGTGTAGCAGAAACACACCAAACACTTGTCATGAATGACCTCCGCTCAAGGGTTGTCATCCAAACCGATGGCCAACTAAAGACAGGCCGAGATGTTGCTATAGCAGCACTCCTTGGTGCTGAAGAATTTGGATTCTCAACCGCGCCTCTAGTCACACTAGGTTGCATTATGATGAGGAAATGTCATCTAAATACTTGCCCTGTTGGAATTGCCACTCAAGATAAAGAACTTAGAAAAAAATTCACTGGCAAACCAGATCATGTAGTTAATTATTTATTTATGGTTGCTGAAGAGCTCAGGCTCATAATGGCTCAACTTGGCTTCAAAACAATGAATGAGATGATTGGTCGTGTTGATATGCTCGAGACTGATAAAGCAATCGAACATTGGAAACAATCTTCGATTGATTTGACACCGTTGCTTCAAATGGCAGTCAAGCCAAAGCCTGGTGTGTTTACATATCAATGTCACATCCAAGATCATCAGATTGAATTACAACTTGATAATGAATTAATTGAGAAATCAAAGCCAGCAATTCACGATAATCAGTCGGTTAAATTTGAATCCAAAATCTCTAATGTAGATCGAGCTGTGGGAGCTATGCTCTCTTCATATGCTGTTAAGCACATTGGAGGCAATATCCTCAAAAAGAATTCAATCCATGTTAAATTCTCGGGATCAGCTGGGCAGTCTTTTGGTGCTTTCCTTGCCAAGGGCATTACACTCGAAGTATCTGGTGATGCTAATGATTATGTTGCCAAAGGTCTTTCAGGTGGAACAGTCATTGTTTATCCGCCAAAAGAATCAACCTTTGAGTCGTCAAATGAAATCATTGCAGGAAACGTATGTGGTTATGGTGCAACTGATGGCGAGCTGTATTTGTCTGGAAGGGTTTCTGAAAGATTCTGTGTTAGAAATTCAGGAGTCAAAGCAGTTGTTGAGGGCTGTGGTGATCATGGCTGTGAGTATATGACTGGTGGACGTGCTGTCGTTCTTGGTGAGGTCGGAAGAAACTTTGGCGCTGGAATGAGTGGTGGAATTGCTTATATTTATAACCCCAATAAAACATTTGAAAAGATGCATAATCCAGTGATGATCGATCTTGATCCAATGGATGATGAGGCGCAAAAAGAGCTGAAAGAAATGTTAACCAAACATTCTAAATATACCGGTTCAAAAGTTGCTGATTTGATTTTGAATAATTGGGATAAAGAGCTATCGAACTTTATCAAAGTGATGCCAAAAGATTTCAAGAGAGTTCTTCAAGAAAACAAAAAAGCGGTCGCTTAATTAAACCTTTCTATCAAGAACAATAAAGTGATAAGTATGTTGATTCTTATCATCTGGCAAGTGAGTCTCTCGAGAAATTTCTATAAATTGCTCTTCATTAAATGATGGAAAGTAGGCATCTCCTTCATGTTCTCCATCAACCTTCGTGATATAAAGTCGGTCAATCATTGGGAGTGTCTGCTCATAAAATGAAGCACCTCCAATTACCATGACCTCTTCATCAGCTTGTGTTAAATCCAATGCTTCATCAATTGAATTTACCACCTCACAGCCCTCTGCCTTATATTCTCTATTGTGAGTAATGATAATATTTCTTCTGTTGGGCAATGGTCGACCAAGAGATTCGAAAGTTTTTCGTCCCATTAATATTGCCTTTCCAGTAGTTGTTTTCTTGAAATATTGAAGGTCAGCTGGAAGATGCCAAGGCAAACCGTTCTCTTTTCCAATGAGACGATTATCATCCATAGCCACAATCATTGATAGTCGCATGAGAATATACTTAAGTAAAATGATTCAATTTTACAAATTATCTTACTGAAGTGAACTTAATTCTAGCGTCTTCTTCTGAATATCGTCAATCTTTGCTTGCAAAGCTTGGAATTCCCTTTGAGTGCTCATCAGCAGATATTGATGAAACCAGAAAATCACATGAGACACCTTATGATCTGGTGTCCAGACTAAGTCAAGAAAAAGCAAAATTTGTATCAAAAACTAAAGAAGGATTAATCATTGGGAGTGATTCTATTGCCACCTTTGAAGATGGCAATCAGATATCTGATTCGATATTAACCAAGCCTGGCAATCACGAAAATGCGGTTAAACAATTGAGAGAGAGTTCTGGTAAAAAAATAAGTTTTCTGACAGGCTTATCACTTTTAAACACAAATAGCGGCAATATACAAACAATTGTTGAATTTTATTACGTTTATTTTAGAAATTTAACTGAGGAAGAGATTCAAAATTACCTCGTTAAAGAAAAGCCATATAACTGCGCGGGGAGTATTCGTTCAGAGGAATTGGGTATATCCTTATTTGAAAAGTTAGAGGGCAATGATCCCAATGCATTAATTGGGCTTCCATTGATCAGGCTAAATGAAATGCTAAGGAATGAGGGTGTCAACGTCCTAAACCAATAATGTCTATTCAAAGACTGAGCAGTATTCTTCCAAAAAATGTTCAAGACTCTCTAAATTGGGGATCTTTGTATGGGAGCGCAGATGCACTCGTACTCTCAGAATTCATCGAGAAAAATTCGGGTGTTTTTTTGGTCATAACCAATACTATTGATCAATGTGAAAATTTATACAATTCTCTGAGATTCTTCTCCAGCCATCAGATTATTAAGTTTGATGACTGGGAGATCCTTCCATATGATCATTTTTCACCGCATAGCGAGATTATCTCTAATCGACTTGAGGCATTAAGCCTGATAAGGAAAGCAGAAAATGTAATAGTTGTCACCACAGTTGAAGCGCTTTTAGCAAGAATCTGCCCTATCGACTTTGTTAGTAATCAAATGATTCAATTAAGTATCGGTACTAAACTAGAACAAACCGAGTTTTCTCAAAATTTAGCTAATACAGGCTATCGAAAAGTCATGAAAGTTGTTGAGCCTGGTGAATATTCAGTAAAAGGCTCATTGATCGACTTATTTCCAAATGGATCAATATCGCCCTACAGAATTGACTTATTTGACAATGAGATTGAAAGTATCAGGATTTTTGATCCATCTACACAAAGAACTATTTCCGAGACTGAATCAATTAATCTTACAAGCTCAAAAGAGTTTCCAGCAGATAAAGAAAGTATTCTTGAATTCGTTAAGAAATACAAAGCGGTTTCCAATAGAGAAACTGATCAAGTTATTGACCAACTTGAAAATAATCGACTCCCAGGAGGTATAGAGTTCTATCTTCCTCTGTTTTTTGATAAAACTAATTCACTATTTGATTATTTTAATCAGTTGGATGGTGTTTTTACCTATCAAGGATTTGAGGACTTCAAGAATAATGCAATCAAAGAGATTCATACACGATTCGAAATCTCAAAAGAAAAAACTGATCGTTTTGTCCTAGATACTGAAGAGGTTTATTTCACTTCGGAGGAAATAAGTTCGTACCTAAAAAAATATAAACAAACTTCCCTTTCTGAAAATAAATCCACTAAGTCAGGATCAATTAATTTTCCCGTTCGCATTCTACCTCCACTTCAAATCCATTCAGAGTCAAAAAATCCTATTGATAAACTTGAAAGTTTTTTAAATGGTTTTGATGGCAAAACATTAATTGCTTTTGAGTCGGTTGGAAGACAGAATGTGGTCGAAGAATTACTCAAACAAAAATCAATCAAAGTAAATAAGATTTCAAGTTTTGATGATCTATCTAATTCAAATAATAATGTAAGCACTGTTATCTATCCACTTCCAAAAGGTCTCTTGTTTGAGGAGTTTGCGTTAATCACGGAAGATGAACTCTTTGGTGAAAAAGTAATTGCTCAGAAGAAAAGGAAAAGAGCAAAACATAAAGACTTCGAAGAAGCAATCAAAAGTCTAATTGAAATTAATATTGGGGATCCGATTGTTCATGAGAACTATGGCGTAGGAAGATATCAAGGACTCAAGACACAATCTTATGATGGTCTTGTCCAAGATTTCTTGTCCATTGAGTATGCCAATGAAACAAAACTTCTAATTCCGGTCACAGATCTAAATCTTATTTCAAGATACAGTGGCGTTAATCCCGACTATGCACCACTTCATAAATTGGGAACAGCTCAATGGCAAAATGCAAAAAGAAAGGCGAGGGAATCTCTTCATGATGTTGCGGTGGAACTTCTAGAAATCTACTCAAAAAGAGCTTCAATGAAAGGTTTTTCTTTCCCAGAACCTAGTGACGCATATGACTCATTTGTTTCAAACTTTCAATATGAGGAGACACCTGATCAGATTAAAACAATATTAGAAGTTCTCACTGATATGAACTCTTCTCAGCCCATGGATAGACTGGTTTGCGGTGATGTTGGTTTCGGTAAAACCGAAATTGCTATGCGAGCAGCATTTCTCGCAGTAGAGTCAGGGAAGCAAGTAGCAATTTTGGTGCCAACAACATTGCTTGCTAATCAACATCATCAATCCTTTGAAGATCGATTCATTAACTTTCCTGTCACTATAGAATCCTTGACTCGATTCAAGAGTGATAAAAAACAAAATCAAGTGAAACAACTTGTGGCTGATGGTAAGGTAGATATTCTCATTGGCACCCATAAGATTATTCAATCATCCGTTAAATATAAAAATCTCGGATTGGTTATTATCGATGAGGAGCATAGATTTGGAGTGAGACAAAAAGAGGCTCTAAAAAAACTTCGAGGAAATATTGATGTTTTGACAATGACCGCGACACCTATCCCAAGAACTTTAAACATGGCTTTGGGAGATCTAAAATCTATGTCAATTATCTCTACACCACCTGCCAATAGAAATGCCATCAATACCTTTGTTGGAGAATGGGATGACGCACTCATCAAGGAGTCCTGCTATCGAGAGTTACATCGAGGAGGACAAGTATTTTTTCTGCACAATGATATTGATTCAATCGACAATATGGCAGAAAAAATCTCAGGTCTTGTTGTTAATTCCAGAGTGAGGATTGCACATGGACAGATGCCATCAAAAGAATTAGAGATGATTATGAATGATTTTTATCATGGTCGTTTTGATATCTTGGTCTGTACAACCATCATTGAAACAGGAATTGATATCCCTAATGCCAATACAATACTAATTAATAATGCACAAAATTTTGGACTTGCTCAATTGCACCAGCTCAGAGGCAGAGTTGGCAGATCCCATCATCTGGCTTATGCCTATCTGATTATTAAATCTAAATATGCACTTAATGATTCTGCGAAGAAGCGACTGGATGCTATTGAGTCTTTAGAAGAGTTAGGAGCTGGTTTTATGCTTGCTAATCACGATCTCGAAATAAGAGGTGCGGGTAATTTACTTGGCGATAACCAGTCAGGAAAAATAAATGAAATTGGTTTTAACCTATACCATGATCTTTTAAAGAGGACCATTGAATCCATCCGAATGGGTCAGAAAATTGATCTAGATGAGGCTATCAATAGTGAGCCAGAAATTGATGTGGGCATTTCAACCGTTATTCCAGAAGATTTTCTACCGGATATTCACGAACGTCTCTTGGTCTATAAGAGGGTAGCGAGTTGCGAAAATATTAGTGAGTTAGATGAGCTTCAAATTGAATTCATCGATCGTTATGGTCTTTTACCAGACTCCATGAAACAACTCTTTGCTGTCACCGAACTCAAACTCCAATGCAAGAAAAATCACATTCAGAAACTTGATGCCTATGATGATAAATGCATTATTACCTTCTCTGAGATTAATGAAGTAAATCCTGAAATCATTATTCGACTCATCCAATCAGAGCCCAATATATATCAATTGAAAGGTGAATCAGTGTTGATAATTAAATCAAAAATGGAGGAGGGGTTAAATCGAGTTGTACAAATTTCTAAGTATCTTGAACATATAGGTTCAAATTAGAATAATTCTTCATTGAACTGTTGATGATAGAGAATTTTAATTTCTTCCAGAGTAAAAGAATGATTCTGTGTTCCTAAATGTTCTATCTTTATTGCTCCAATTAGGCCAGCTAACTGCCCACAAGTTTTCCAGTCGAATTCATTGATCATTCCAAAAATAAGTCCGGCTCTATAGGCGTCACCACATCCCGTTGGGTCCTGTGCAATAGAGGTTTTTGCAGGCTCAATTTTAATCACTTCACCATTGGCATAGATCTCACTTCCTTCAGAGCCTTTGGTAACAATGTAGGCATCAACTTGAGAAGCAATCTCATTCATTTGAAGACCTGTTTTATCTTGAAGCAGTTGAGATTCATAGTCATTAAGACTGATGTAATTGGCTTGTTCAATAAACGTTAATAGCTCGTCTTTATTAAACATTGGCATACCTTGACCAGGGTCAAAAATGAAAGGAATCTTGGCATCAGAGAACTGCTTGGCATGGTCAATCATGCCCTGCTTACCATCTGGGGATACAATCCCCAATGCAATATCTGAGGCATCATTTACTGAGTTACGATGAGATTCACCCATTGCTCCTGGATGGAAAGCAGTGATTTGATTGTCATCCATATCGGTAGTAATAAATGCTTGACCGGTGTATGTGCCATCAACTACTTTAATGAAGGTACTATCAATATTATTTTTCTTCAGCCATTCACCATAAGTAGCAAAATCCTCTCCAACAGTTGCCATCGGCAAAACATCGGCACCAAGAAGCTTGAGCGAATAAGCGATATTGCCTGCACAACCTCCAAACTCTTTTCTCATTTTTGGAACAAGAAATGAAATATTCAGCATGTGAACCTTATCAGGCAATATATGATTCTTAAATTGATCCTCAAAAACCATGATGCTATCAAACGCATATGAACCACATACTAAAACCTTCTTTGACATTTTGTCTCCCTTAATTTCTCAATTCTTTAGGTGGTGGGAAGTATACATCCTCCTTTGCACCAGTTACTTCAGTCACTTTCGATATGCCTAATGATTTTAGATATTCAATCACTTCTTGTACCAGTATTTCAGGCGCTGAGGCTCCAGCAGTTACCCCAATAGTTTCCTTGTTTTCCAGCCACTCCCCCTTGAGTTCAGAATAATGGTCTATGAGATAGGCATCGACATGATTCTTTTCTGCAATCTCTTTCAGTCGATTAGAATTAGAAGAATTTTTTGAACCTAAAACGATTAATACTTCAGCTTGATTAATTATTTGTTTAACGGCATCTTGTCGATTTTGAGTTGCATAACAAATATCATCTTTTTTTGGGGAGTCAATATCCGGAAAATGTTTTTTCAATTCAGTCACAATCTGTTGAGTGTCATCAACAGAGAGAGTGGTTTGGGTAGTGTAAGAAATCTTCTGTCCATCTTTAAGGTCTATCTTGGCAATATCTTTTTCGTCTTCAACTAAGAGAACCTCTTTTCCCTTGATAGACTGACCAAGTGTTCCCTTAACCTCAGGGTGACCGGAATGACCAATTAATACGACCTGTGTGTTCTGATTTTGTTTCCTGATAACCTCTTTGTGGACTTTGGTCACTAAGGGGCAAGTTGCATCATAAACAGTAAGATTTCGATCATCAGCCTTTTTCCAAGCAGTCTTGGCAACGCCATGAGCACTAAAAATTACAATTGAGCCCTCGGGAACTTCTCGAAGACTTTCGACAAAAATTGCCCCTTTACTTTTTAAATCTTCAACAACATAACGATTATGGACAACTTCATGACGAATATAGATTGGGGCACCATGTCTCTTTAGAGCCTGTTTCACTATATCAATAGCCCGATCAACTCCAGCGCAAAAACCTCTCGGATTAGCTAGTAATACTTGTCTCACTTTTCTCTATGATCTTTACTTTAAAGGTTAAGTCAAATCCAGCAAGTGGGTGATTAAAGTCGATCAAAACATCCTCCTCATTGATCTCTTTAATAGTCCCAGGATATAGATCGCCGACTGGAGTTTCAAACTCGATGATGGAATCAACTTTCAATTGAATGTCTTCTGGAAATTGATCTTTATCCATCTTTTGTATTGCATCGTCAGTTCTGTCTCCAAATCCTTCAGAGGCAGATATCAGTATGATTTCCTCTTTTCCGACCTCCAAAGATTCTACACATGTTTCAAGGGAGTGATGAAGTTGGCCATCGCCAGTTTCAAAAATAAGAGGAGATCCGTCTGACTCGTCAACCAATTGACCATCAGACAGGGTTAATTTATATTCAATTTTGTAAAACATTACTAGGATTTAGTAATGATAGTCAATAGATTATGTATTTTATCTCTTAGTTCAGCCCTGTGAACAATCATATCAATTGCCCCTTTCTCAAGCAAGAACTCACTTCTCTGAAATCCCTCAGGCAACTCTTCTCTTACAGTCTGTTCGACAACCCTGGGACCGGCAAAACCGATCAGGGCATTGGGTTCTGCTATATGCAAATCTCCAAGCATCGCGAAACTTGCAGAGACACCTCCCATTGTTGGGTCAGTTAATACAGAGATAAAAGGTAACTGTTGATCTGATAATTTATTCAAAGCATATGAAGTCTTTGCCATCTGCATTAATGAGATTAGTCCTTCTTGCATTCTAGCGCCACCTGAGGCTGAGAAACATATTAAAGGGGCACCAATAGATAGGCATTTATTAACGGCTTGAACAAATCTTTCCCCAACTGCTGAACCCATGGAGCCACCCTGGAATTTAAATTCAAAAGCCGCGGCAACAACATTCATTCCCTTTAGGGTCCCTAGCCTAACCACAATCGCCTCTTTCTGATTAGTCGCTTTTTGAGCAGCGGAAATTCTGTCTTTGTACTTCTTTTGGTCCTTGAATTTTAAAGGGTCTTCAGTTTCAACATTCTCTGCGACTTCAACTAAACTTCCTTCATCTAAAAACATCTCAAGACGCGTCTGCGCATTGATGCGCATGTGGAAGTCACATGAGGGACATACATAAAACTTATTTTTTAACTCTTCTTCATAAAGCGTTGTATCACATGATGGACACTTGCTCCATAAGCCTTCGGGAATATTCTTTTTTACTGCACTTGTGATTGTAGGTAATATTTTTTCTAACCAGCTCATAATTCAACCTTACCTTAATACTTGGGAAATTTCCAGACTTTTTTCCTTCATCTGACTCATTAATTTATTTTTGTCATTAGAGAACTCATCGACTATTGAAACCAATACTGAACCGACAATGATGGCATCTGATTTTGCTGAAATCTCTTTTGCGGTTTTTCCGTCTTTAATTCCAAAACCCACCCCTACAGGCAAACTAATAAATTTTCTGATTCTTGAAAGGTTAGAAGTAACTTCATCCACGTTAATATTCCCAGCACCCGTAACCCCTTTAAGAGAGACAAAATAGATAAATCCTGAGGCGACTTGAGATAAAAATTTGAGCCGTTCATCAGTTGTTGTTGGAGCAACAAGAAAAATAAAATCAATTTCAGAGTTAGAAAGAATTCGCTTTAACTCTTGCGACTCTTCAGGTGGCATATCAACAACTAGGACACCATCAACTCCTGCAGATCTTGCTGCATTTGCAAAATCTTCATATCCAAACATTTCAATAGGATTCAGATAACCCATCAGCACAATCGGGGTAGTATCATTCATTTCTCTAAACTTGGAAACTAACTCTAATACATTTGCTAGTCCATAACCTCTAGCAACTGATCTCTCATGTGATTTTGCAATCACAGGGCCATCAGCCATCGGGTCAGAAAATGGAACTCCCAGTTCGATAATTGAAGCACCATCATCAACTAACTGATGCATCAATTCCAATGTCAACTCCATTCCTCCATCACCTGCAGTAATGAATGGAATAAAAGCTTTCTGGTTCTTATCCTTCAAATCCTGAAAAACAGAAGATATCTTAGACACTAGACTTGCCCCTGAATTCATGCACACAATCAATGAGAACCTTCAAATGCTCTGGATCTACATCTGGAGAAATTCCATGGCCAAGATTAAAAACATGCCCTGTATTTCCTGTAAATTGCGACAACACTTTATGCGCCTCTTCTCTTATTCTCTCAGGCGATGCATACAAGACACAAGGGTCTAAATTTCCTTGGAGTGCCACTTTTGAGCCAACCCTATTCTGAGCATCGCCCAACTCTATAGTCCAATCAAGACCGATTGCATCGCAACCAGTAGCTGCAATTTTCTCAACCCACATTCCACCTCCTTTGGTGAATAATGTAATAGGCACAGAATCTTGGTGTTTTGACTTAATACCCTCTACAATTTTTTGCATGTATCTAAGTGAAAAATTCTCGTAACTCTCGGTATTTAATAAACCGCCCCAAGTATCAAAAACCATCAGACTTTCGGCGCCTGCTTGAACCTGTCCGTCTAAATAATCAATCACGCTATCAGCCAATTTATCTAAAAGTAGGTGCATGTGCTTTGGATCTTCATACATCAAACCTTTGACCATTGAGAAATTTTTACTGGAACCACCTTCTACCATATAGGTAGCAAGTGTCCATGGACTGCCTGTAAATCCAATTAAGGGCACTTTTCCATTCAATGCTTTCTTAATTTGAGATACTGCATCATTTACATAAGACAATTCTTCGCCGATATTAGGTCTTGGAAGGTTAATTACGTCTTTTGCATTACTAATTTTTTTCTTAAATCTTGGACCTTCGCCTTCAGAAAAATATAATCCGAGTCCCATAGCGTCAGGAATTGTCAGAATATCTGAGAAGAGTATTGCTGCATCTAAATCAAATCGGTCTAATGGTTGAAGTGTCACTTCGCAAGCAAAATCAGATGATTTGCACAATGACATAAAATCTCCAGCCCGCTTTCTTGTCGCTCTATATTCCGGCAAATATCTACCCGCTTGTCTCATTATCCAAACAGGAGTTCTAGACGTTGGTTTCTTTTGCAGAGCGTTTAAGTAATCGAATGACATAAGGACCTTAATTTATAAGTCACTCATTATAAATGTTTATAAAAAAATGACATAAAAAAAGCCACATAAAGTGGCTTTTAATTAATTTGCGAAAGTTATCTCTTGAAACCGCTGTATCTTGATTTGAACTTCTCTACACGACCTGCAGAGTCTACAATCTTTTGCTTTCCAGTATAAAAAGGATGACAGCTAGAGCAAACATCCACATGAAGCTCTTCTTTGCCAAGAGTAGATCTAGTTTCAAATGTGTTGCCACAAGAGCAAACCACTTTAACTGTATTGTATGCTGGATGAATATCTGCTTGCATAATCTTATTTCGAAAAAAAGACGCAATTATATCTTAATTCATTGAAATATAAAAGATATTACCCTTTATTTTTGATTCTTAAGGCATTGAGAATGACTATGATAGAACTGATTGGCATAGCTATTGCAGCAACAAGTGGGGTAATCTTTCCCATCATGGCCAGCGGGATCATAATGAAGTTATAGCCGAAAGCAAAATAGATATTTTGCTTAATGACTCTCTTAGTAAATTGTGAAATAGTAAACAATCTTGAAATAAATTTCAAACCTTTGCCAATAAGGACAATATCAGATTGTTGCGCAGATATATCAGCAGCCCCAACTACAGCAATAGATAAATCAGACTGAATTAATGCTGGTGCATCATTGATGCCATCTCCAACCATCAATACCTTATCTGTTTTTTGAATTTTTTTGACAAGTTCTAATTTTTGACTTGGAATAAGTTCAGCGTAATAATTATTAATGCCTAACTTGTCTGCGACATTTTTCACAGCACCTAACTTATCTCCGCTTAAGATTGAAATATTCATCCCCTGTGATTTCAAACTATCA
>Ga0213859_10000337_pt1 | contig 21295 bp, 13 predicted proteins | sample PICome_2_FD_160133 | JGI IMG/M metagenome (GOLD analysis project Ga0213859, IMG submission 160133) | Coastal seawater microbial communities near Pivers Island, North Carolina, United States - PICO304 | ecosystem: Environmental > Aquatic > Marine > Coastal | place: USA: North Carolina...
ACCAAAAGGAAGACCTTCAGAGATAGAGACTAAATCTTCTTCTCCACTTGGGGCAGATAGACGTACTATTTCTTCTTTAAGTAAAGGAAGACACGACTTTATTTCTTCTAATACTTTCGGGAAACTTTCTTTTTGCAACTTAGCAAGCTCAAAAATTAGAGAACTTGCAATAAAACAACCAAGTTTACCTCCGTCTCCTTGCCCCACTATTTCTATGTACGAAGTTTGAATGATCTTATTTCTAGGAGACCATTGATTTATAGTAGTTAGTGCAGATAAGTTAGACCATACTGTGTTATTTCGCTCTATAAGCACAGATTTCCCACTAGAAGCGTGAGAAATACTTAAAAGTGTGGTTAATTCTTTTATGTCGGGTATAAAAGTGTGGAAGCTCATTTTAACCTCCATTTATGTAATAAAGGATAAGTCTCATGTCGAGTGTCATTGTTCAATCTAGGAAGTCAGCCTGTATATATAATCAAAAAGCGAGTTCTTCATTAGGGTGGGGAGGAAACATCCCTGCACCTGCTATAGAAGCATACCCAAACTTAGGTTCAGATTGTGGAAGCGATGAGTTTGCCCTCGCAGTGGAAGCTTTCCAAGAAGACCATTTTGGAGCGGGTTCAAGTGTAGACGGAAAAATGGGTCGTGGTACTTGGTCTGCTATTCTTAAAGAGTACGACTATATTGAAGATGAACTGCCCTTTTGGACAGTGAATGACAGAAGAATAAATGTAGACTCTTCTGTGGAGATCGTGAACTTTGATCAAGCTGGTGGACTTGATTTGCACAGATTTGGTCATTTCTCTAGTAGAAAAGGAAAGAAACCAACCTTTATTGTAGTACATTGGGGGGGTCTTGACCCACACCATTGCTTCAGAGTTTTTTCAAACCCTGACCGCCAAGTTTCAAGCCATGCGGGAATTGGCATTACAGAAGATAAAGAAGTCAAAATCTACCAATACCTCGATCTTCACCACAAAAGCTGGCACGCAGGGTGGGCTAATTCTTACTCTATTGGAATAGACATTTGCCAACAGCCTTCACTTAAATGGAAAAGCCACTACTTGAAAAAGGGCTATGACATCTATGAGAAAGCAAACCCTACTAACCGTGGAGATAAGAGTATTATTTCTTTAGACCCACGAACCGCAGAGGCAGTTAAAGAGGCTGTCCGTACTCTTTGTGACGTGTACGACATCCCTTTCCAATTCCCTTGTGGGGCAGACGGACAATCATATGAAGGAAACCCCTACCACGGAGTGGTAGATAAAGAATATCTGAAGAATTCTTTCACAGGGGTAGTTGGACACCACCATCTCACAGCAAAGAAATGGGACTGTGCGTGTTGGTGGGAGGATATATTTGGTGAATCTATCTGCTGATTTAGAACACCTTAAAGAAATTAGCTATTCTCTGTATTCTCAAGGTTTGAAGTACAGAGAAATAGCAGAGGCGTTGGATGTACCTCAGACTAACGTAGAGTATTATGTCAGAGCTTGGGCATCTTCCCAAAGTCTTCCGTACCCACTTCCAAGAGGTGTGGGTCATTTCTGTTACAAGCTCTATAAAAACAACATGAAAGTCAAAGATATAGCTCGACTTCTAGGGAAGAAAGAAATAAACATCTACAAGATCATTCATAACTTTTGCAAAAAATATGATATACCTCCGCCGTTCGGAGAAAAAGCTTCGCTTGCATGTAGGCTAAGAGACGAACGTGGGTATTCTTATCAGAAAATAGCAGAGACGGTAGGCTACTACGACAAGTCTTCATGCTATCATGCAATACAAAATTATAGAAATAAGGTCGGTAGACGATGAACAGTGTTTTTCTGGCGTTTTTTTCTCTCTCAGTTTTCTTCTGTGTTTTTTATTTGATTTATAACACTGAGGACTTGAGTCCCGAAGATTGTAAAGATGACCCTTGGTTTGGAGAAGACTGATGAACCCTCTTAAAGTTAAAAAAGTGCAACTAGGTTTTAGTGAACAAAGCCCTTCCCTTTCAGAAAAAGAAGGGAAGCTCTCTTTTTACGACAGCACTACAGGAAATATTCGCCTTGATCAGCTTTTAGGTCAAAGATTTCTTGGAGAAGTTTCTTTTGTATCTAAGAGTCTACTTGGTGCAGACCACAATACAATAGGGGAAGCAATCGAAGAGGCTAATCAAGGGAGTCTTATTGTCATTTATGGGGGTGTGTACGAAGAGTCTCTCACAATAGATAAGAGTCTTCATTTGATTTGTATGGGTGACGTAGAGCTTCTTTCAGAAGATGCCACTGCAATCACGATTACTTCTTCAAACGTGTCTATCTCTGACTTAAAGATTAAAATTTCAAATGGAGTTGGGAATCCTGTTCCTTATTGTGTTGAGACAACACACACAGAGGTTGGAAATACTCTCACACTTAAGAATTGTATCTTGGATGTTTCGGATCATGTGAACGCTAGATTTTTCAAATCTACTAGGGTCACTTCTTATCTGTACTCTTGTATTTTCAATGGTACAGGAAACATAGAAATAGAAGGTTCAAGCACCAATCACTTATTTGGAGCTGTGTTTCCAAATATTCTTCTTAGCAACATCGTTGCGGAGAGTCATATTGTAGGTGATGTAAGTACGTTAACCTTAACAAACAGCTCTGTAACTCTAAATGGTAGCTATGCTCTTTGTAATGGAGACGCAGACTCTTCTTTAAAGAAGGACGTGATTGTAGGTAGCGTATCGTTTGATAACACGGACAATAGTGCTGTGGTTTTTGACTGTCCTCTTCCTAATGACTTTTACGTTGTAGCAGTTCAGAATATTTCTAACGGAGAACATCCTGTTGTTTCTGACAAGACCCCTGAAGGGTTCACAATCACAACAACACAAGCAATATCGGAAGATGTTTATTTTACCGTCCTTCAGTAAAAACTGACTTTACTCTATATAACAGAGGTGTGCCTTTACTCATCTGTTATAGGAGAAAGAATGAAAGCTCAGTTTACTCATAAGAGACCAATCGGAGTAATTACGATTGAAGTAGAGCCTGAAGGAGAAGGGTGTCGGGTTCTAAGAATTGAAAAAGGTATTTTTGGCGAAAACTTCAAGTCCATCTCTATTGCACACCCTTACGAAGAGACTGTTGAAGGTATCTCCAAATGGACAGAGGGGGAGTTGGTTCAAGACGCCCTTCCAAATTGGACACCTTCTCTCAGAGAATGGCTGATCACAGGAAATCATTGGGAGGTGTTTTGAATGTCTCTCGATACCAAGTACCGACCCAAGGCATATAGCGATGTGCTAGGTCAAAAGGGGTCGATCAAGACTCTTAAAGGCTTCGTCAAAAATCAGGCAGGGTGGAGGCAGTCCTATCTTTTTGCAGGTCCTTATGGTTCTGGCAAAACTACACTAGGTAGAATTCTTGCACGTTCTCTTTTGTGTGAAGAACCTCAAGATGGAGAGCCTTGTGACCAATGTGGGTCTTGTATTTCTATGTTAAAAGGATCGAATGATGCTTTTATAGAAGTAGATGCAGCGACTAACAGCGGAAAAGCAGACATCAAGCAAATCTTAGAAGAAATAGACTATTCTTCTTTCAGCGGAAGAAGAAAGCTATATCTTTTTGATGAGGCACATCAGCTTTCTCCTTCTGCTCTTGACGCACTGCTGAAACCAATGGAGGAAAATCGCAAGGGGAGTACAGAAAAAAGACTCGTTTGTATTTTCGCTACTACGGAACCAGAAAAGATGAGGGCGACAGTTCTCTCTCGTTGTGCTCCTGCTTTTATTATCCATCATGTAGACTCTGAAGAAATAGCAGACAGGTTGGAGTGGGTCTGTAAAGAAGAGGGTTTTACTTTTGAGAGAGAAGCTCTCCTCTTAATTGCAGACTTCTCCGAAGGTCACATACGAGATGCCCTTAAATCTATAGAGGGCGTAGCGAGTGCAAACAACGGTCACATTGGAAAAGAGGGTGTACGATCTTATCTGCATGTAGATCGAAATGATCTTATCTGCGAGCTTCTTATTTCTGATGAAAAAAAGACATTAGAACTTTGCGATGAGATTCTTAGCACGACGCCTGTGGGGGTCGCATTTGAGAGATTACTCTCTGCAACGATGTATTCTATCTCTTTGGGGTATGGCTCTAGCTCTCCACCTCCATATTGGAATAAAGAGGTTTTATCTAAAGCGTGGGATTTAAGAGGGGTAGACCTCTTAAGACTTGCAGAAAGCGTATCTAGCGTACCTAGAAAGCCGACTTTTTCTATGTTTAAGTGTGAGGTTTTAAAGTGGAAATTGCCCCAAACCTCTCACACGGGCTTAAAAATATCAAAAGAGAGCAAGACCTCTCCTGTAATGGAACCTCCTTCTTTAGATAGCAAGGTCAAAAAAGTTGAGGAAAAAGAAAGTATGTCGTTGTCATCTTTCATTAAATTGGTAAAAGAAATAAGCACCCGCCAATTTGATGAGGAGGTTCATATTGAAGGACAACGAATCCAAATGGGCGATTCTTGTTCTGTCTCTTAAAGGAGAAGAACAGGCGAAAGTTCAAGATTTAGCAAAAGTACTCTCTAATAACAGTGGGATTTCCGCTGAAGATATTTATGTACCTGTAATAAAGAGTAATGGGGACGTAATTTTTCTGCTAGAGGGGTATGTTTTTGTTAAAACAGGCTACCCCTCTTCCTCTTATTTCGACTTAACACGCACCCCATATATTGATTACTTGATGTCAGAGTTCAACCAGCAGACAGGTTTGTTCTCTAAAGGTGTAGTTTCAGATTCAGAGCTGAAGAAAATGATCGGCTCTGCGATCTCTCTAGGTGGTAACTTCAAAATAGGCTCTGAAGTAAAAGTGAAAGAAGGTCACTTTAAAGGACTAGAAGGAGAGGTCATAGAAATATTTGAAGAAGATCAGATGACATATTACTGCATTTATATAAAACTAAGATCAGTAGAAATAATCCTCAAGCTAAACTCGTTCTCTATTGGGAGTATTTAAGAATGGATAATGTCGTATTAGAAAGAATATTCTCAAATGAGCACTCCCTTTCAAATCTCCCAACTTATTATGGAGAGATGACGGAAGAGTCGAAGAACCAGCTTGAAAGTATATTTCGACATATGGGTCGGATCAATGAAATGGAAGCCGACATGCTTGAGTTACACCTTGTAAAGGGCGTCCCTCAATCTACGATAGGTAAGATATTTGGGTACACACAACCAAACATACACTATCGGATAATGAGAGCACTAGATCGGCTGAGAGTCATTCTAAAAATACAGATATTTTCAGAAGAAGAGTTAGAGGAAAAGCTAAGAGGTTTTTTTACGAACGAAAAAGACATCTTAGTTATGAAGTTAGTTTATTTATATTCTTCGCAATCTTTAGTAGCTAGAGAAATAGGCGAGAGCCAAGGCAAAGTAAGATACAGATTTTTAAGATGCTTGAAAGCTATGGAAAACTGTGAAGAGCTTGCCGACTTATATAATGCCCTGAACGTAATAAATAATAACATCACACTCTTAAGAAGAGGTAAGAACGAAGAAACTAGGAGAGTAGTGTTATGAAGACTATCTTAGCAAGAAATATCGTAGACAAGTGGGTAAATAGGGTTATTTCTCAAGAATACAGCATCACAGTACATCCTAACGAGCGTAAGTTTAAAGAAAGAACTGTAAGAGAACTTAAAGACCAAGGTTGGGAGGTCAACTTAGTTGACGAGAAATTAGTCATAGTCTCTAACGACCCAATCAAACTCGCTAGATTGTCTATATCTCTTAAGAATAAAGGATATTTCGTACAAGAGGACTAAGACATGAAATTACAAAAAACAGCTCTCACTTACATAGTTCCTACTACTAGAGGGACTTTTTCTTTTTCTGTGTCTTCGTTCTTTAATGGAGATATTATTGTCTCAGACATTAAGAGGGATTCAATCTCTTGGTCTGGTGCATATCCAAAAGAAGTTCAAGACAGTATTGCTTTAGCGATACAAAAATTGGAGACAATTATGAGTAATGTCACAACTCTTAGTGGTTCTGTAGATGTTGTAGATAGTAGCGAAGGTCAAGTCCTGTTCGATACTCCTCTGCAAAACACATCTTATCGTGTCGTGTTCACAATAGACGATTTTGTACCTGTCCGTGTAAAGACAAGAACTACGACAGGTTTTGTCTTTGAACTAGGCGTTTCTTTCTCTGGCACCGTCAGATACGATATTTTAGTTTAGTAGTTTTTTTATCTTTATCTTCTCATAACAAAGAAATAGGAGAACAGATTATGGTGCCAGGTTATATTGTCAATATTTGCAGAGAGATTTCAGAAAAACTTGCCCTTGAGACAGGTCTCGACAGCCTTTCTTTCTATGATGGTGTTTTAGACCTCTCAGAGATTGTAGAAGAAATTCAGATTTCTGCCCTAGAGTGTATGTTTGAAAAGAAAGTCCAAGATGCAGAGAGCTTTCTCTCTTTGAAATATGGAATGAACGCAAATATTTCTTTCGAGTCTATTTCTAAAGGCGTCTATGAAGGTCGTGTAAACGCACCTGAGTCTTTTAGAGATAGCCTTGCGTCTAGGTTTGCTTCTGCGATGGGTATCTCTTCAGAAGAAGCAAGTCAGTTTGAGTTTGTAAACAACTCTCTTTGCTTTAAAACTTCTTTTGCTCCAAGTGAAGACAGCATCGCAGAGTTCGTGAGAGAAAAAATATCAGACTCTTTCAGCACAATCCGTAATGTTCTTCAGACAATGGTTGAAGCAGGTACAATCTCTAGCTTTTCTGTGTCTAAAGATTATAGGGCTAGATTTACTTTCCCACCTAATGAGAGAATTAGTGAAGAGTGTGAGAACACTCTCCTAGAAGAGATTTCTTCTATCGTAAAGAAAAAGGGACATACCCCTTCAACGATGTTGAGAAAAAAGACCTTAGACGACGGGAGGTTTTTGGGTGTAGAGGTAGAAGATAGCTTAGTTGGGATCATTATCTCTAAGAATCGTTCTTCAGTTTCAGTTACAGGTTCTGTGGTTGAAGAAGACATCCCCTCTGAGCTAGGTTCTATTGTTGTACCGTCAAACACGATCAACAACGATTCGGTGATTGATTGCGAATATATACGCAGTAATCTTAGACTTCTTTTGAGAGGCTTGAGGCTTTAAAAGAAAGCTCCCCATGTTATTTTTTTATCTTTTATATTTCATGAGAGATAAAAGAATTTTGAAGGGAGTTTCTTATGAGTTCTTTCGGTACTGGTTCTGCACTAACTTCAAGTGCCTCTATTAATCTTACCCCATATTCGGGGACTGATGGAAATAATGCAGGTACGGACGGTCTAGTTCCTGGACCTGCTGCTCTACAAGACGGTTATATCTTAGGAGCAGGTGGCGATTGGACTCTTAATGTCAAAGAAGTAAATGACGGAAATGGTCAGATAGATGTAAATGAGTCTTCCAATCGTATTGCTACCACAAAGTTCGTTCAGACTCTGATCGGTAATGCACAACTTGGTGGTGGTAATGCGAACCTTTCTGCTCTAGGTGATACGCAGTTTGCAAATCTAGGAGCAGATCAATTCTTACAGTACAACGGAAATAAGTGGGTTAATGTTGATTTTACATTAGACACTATTTCCAATGTAAACTTAGTGGGACTAGCCGTAGGAAATACTATAGTTTGGGATGGGGCGGAATGGGTACCAGGAGTAGGTGGTGGTGGTGGTGGAGCCGCTAATCTTGATGACTTAGGTGATGTGGACATTGGTGTTGTAGCAAATAAGCATTTCCTTGTTTATGATGGAGCTGGTCAGTTTGTAAACAGACTTATTACTACAGCAGACCTTGATGGTGGTGATAAAGTAGTTTTGATGAATGCTGACGCTACTTTTGAAGCCCATAACTATAACTTCACAGGGGCTACCTCAATCACTGTCCCTGCTCCTACAGCAGACACTCACGCTTCTACTAAGAAATATGTAGATGACGAGATCACAGGACTTAACTTAGCCAATACATACCAAGCCAAAGACGCTTCACTTGATACGATCACAGGTATCGGAAATAAAGATTTGCTCTTAGGTGATGGTGCAGACTCTTTTGAGAAAGTAAAGGTCTCGGCAGGTGTAGAGACATTCTTAAGAGGTGCAGGTAGCATTGACAACCTTACAGATGTAGATACATCAACCCAAGCCCCCCAAAATGGTCAAGTTTTGAAGTGGGATGGAAATAAATTTGTTCCACAAGACGATGTTGACACAAACACCCAACTTTCTAGCAATGAAGTTAAAGACATTGTTGGGGATATGCTTGATGGTACTGAGACAGGTATTTCTGTTTCTTACGATGGTGCGAATAGAAATTTAGACTTTGTTGTTAGTTTAGCAGGGTTCTCTGTAGGTGCTCTTTCTGATGTAGACACATCAACACAAGCACCACAAAATGGTCAAGTTTTGAAATGGAATGGAGCTAACTTTGTCCCAAGTGCAGATACAGGAAAAACTACAGAGGAAATACAAGGCATCGTTGGGGCTATGGTCGCAGGAAATACTGAAACAGGTATTACTGTCACCTACAATGAAAATGATGGAGCTGGAGAAGGAAATGGTAAGCTCGACTTTGCTGTAAGTCTTGGGGGCTTCTCAATCAGAGACTTGAGTGATGTTGCAAATGACGCTTTAGTTAATGGCAAAATCTTAAAGGTTGTAGATGGTGTTCTTACCCAAGCTGATGAGACTGATACGAATACACAGCTTACAGATAACCAAGTTAAAGATATTGTTGGGACTATGGTTGCAGGAAATACTGAAACAGGTATTTCTGTCACCTATGACGAAGTTGCTCGAAATTTAGACTTTGAGGTTGCAAGTATCTCATCTTCCGATCTTACTGACGTGACTTTACAAGCAGGTGCTATCGGAGACGTTCTCAGAGTAAGTGGGGTTGATGGTCAAAATGTTCCAACAGCTTTTGTGAATACAAAGCTCGCTTCCTCAGACCTTAGTGATGGTTCAAATGTAGTCTTAGAGACTGCCAATGCGACTTTTGGTGCGAACACCTATAACTTCACAGGTGCGACTTCTATTACAGTTCCTGCTCCAACGGCAGATACTCATGCTTCTACTAAGAAATATGTAGATGATGGTTTAGCGACTAAGCAACCTCTTGAAGCAACCCTCACAGGACTTGCCGACATTGCTCCTGTAGACAATGATATTATTATTGCTACAGGTGATAATACTTTTGGTGTCATTAACACAAGTGCAGGAGTTCAGACTTTCCTAGCATCTAGTGCTGAACTTGGTGATCTTGATAAAGTTAATATCGCAGGAAACATTGGTGTTGCAAATGATGGTGAAACACTAAGATGGGATGGTGCAAATCTTGAATGGAAGAATTCAAAGATTGCTTTCGGTGATCTTGCCGATGTTGCTTCTACTCAGAATGTTGCTCTCCTAAATGGAAATCAGACTTTCACAGGAACGATTGTCTTTACAAACGACATAACTGCTACAACACAAGGGAAATACATTTCTGCGAACACTCCAACGCAAGACTCCCATGTCGCTACTAAGAAATATGTAGATGACGAGATGGAGGCGGCAGGTCTAGTTTCTAGTTTAACTACACTCACTGACGTAACTCTTGGAGCAGACAACGGAAATGGTGTAGCCGAGTCAGTCGGTCAAGTCTTAAAGGTTGCTTCTATTGCAAACGGAGACGCAACTTACAGAAATGCTCAGTTGGCCTACACAGAGCTTTCGGGTACTCCTGTTGTCGGTGCTGACATTCAAGCTTATAATGTAGCCCTCGATAGTTTAGCTACGATGGGAACTGTAGCAAATAAGATTATTTATTCCACTGCCGAAGATACCTTTGCAGAAAGCGACATTACAGATTACACAAGACTTCTGTTGGCTGAAGCAAATGAGGGTGCTGTAAAATCATATCTTAACCTAGAAATAGGAACTGACGTTCAAGCTCAGAATGCTACCTTACAAGGTATTGCAAATGTGGGTGGGGTTGCCGCAGGAAAGATCATCTACACCAATGGTGGTGCAGATACCTTTGCAACTTCAGATATAAGTGCTTTCGCTTTAACGATCTTAGAGGATGCGACAGACGCAGACGTTAGAACAACTCTTGGGTTGGGTACGGCTTCAACTAAGAACACAGACTTCTTCTTAGAAGCTACTGATGGGATAAATGCTCTTGCTGACGTACTTATTGATAACGTAGCCAATGCTCAGATTCTTATCTATGATAGTGATGGTGGAAATAATAATAATCAATGGAAGAACTTAACTCTTTCGGGAGATGCTTCTCTTTCTAATGATGGTACTTTAACCATTGGAGCAAGTGCGATCACCAATGCGAAAATGGACACTCCTTTTGTTAATCTTACTGACGGAGCAAATACCGATAAGCTCAATCTTGGAGAAACAATCACTTTTGCAGGTACGGCTTCCGAGATTGAAGTTTCTACAACAAATGACGTTGCAGGAAATAACGCAGGGGCGACTATTACTATAGGACTTCCAAACGATGTAACGATTGGAAATAATCTTACCGTAACAGGAAATCTTACAGTAAATGGTACTACAACTACTGTTGATACAACAAACATGGTGATTGAAGATCGTGTTATCAGTCTTAATAGTGGGGAAGCAGGGGCTAACGCTAACGACATAGGTCTTTTCTTTAATCGTGGGACATCAGACCCTGCTTTATTCATTTGGGACGAAAGTGTCGATAAATTTAAAGTAGGTACTCAGAACGGTGCTACGGCTTCACAAGCAGGGGAATATGCACTCACTCTTAAAAAGATGGAAGTGGAGACACCTGCTGAAGGTTCAGACACTACTGAGGTTGCTACTACAGCTTGGGTGAGAACTCATACGAGTGGTTTAGCTTCTAGTTTAGACGACTTAACTGATGTTAACTTAGGCGTTAAGAATCCGGGAGAAGGAAACCAAGACGGCGTAGCTCTCGCCAATGCTCAGATTCTTGTCTATGACTCAGATGGTGGAAATGAAGATGACAAGTGGAAGAATGTTTCTCTGAGTGGAGATGTTGCTATTTCCAACACAGGTGTTGCTTCTATTTCTTCAGGAGTAATCGTCAATGACGACATCAACGCAGGTGCAGGGATTGCGGTTTCTAAGCTTGCTTCAAGTTCTGTAACAGTAGGTACTACCGAAATAACTCTAGGAACTACGTCTACTACTCTTAGTGGTATGACAGGAATTGACTTTACGGCAGGAAATGCATCTATCGCTTCTAGTTTAGGTGCACATACTCTTACTCTTGGTGGGGCGGCTTCTATCGTAAATATTGCAGGTAATATTACGCTAAACAATGCTCCAACGAATGGCAGTCATGCGACAACTAAGACTTATGTAGACACAGCAGTAGCCACTAAACAACCTTTAGATGCTTCTTTAACGGCTCTTGCACTTGTAGAAACAGCAGGTGATAAGCTCATCTATGCGACAGACGTAGATACATTCGCTACAACTGACTTTACAGCTAAAGCAAGAGAACTCTTAGATGACGCTACTTTTGCAGATATGCGAACCACTCTTGGTCTTGCAATCGGAACTAACGTACAAGCACAAAATGTTACCTTACAAGGTATTGCAGATATTGGTGGGGTTGCTACAGGAAAGACCATCTATACTAAGACTGTAGGTGATAATGTAGTTTGGGATGTAGCTACCTTTACCGACTATGCTAAAGGTTTATTAGGTAATGGTTCTGAAGCTACCGTCAAGTCTTACTTAAACCTAGAAATAGGAACAGATGTTCAAGCGTACAACGCTCGCCTTGCAGACATTTCAGCTCTTGCCCCAACAGCAGACAACTTCATTGTCGGAAATGCAAATAACTTTGTTCTTAAAACCCCTGCTAATGCTGTGGCTAGTTTGGGTATGGGCGTTGCTCAACACGACCTATTAATTGGTGATGCTAACGCAAACACCTTTACTACAATCGCAACTACTGCGAGCGTGAGGTCTTTCTTAGCGTCAGGTAGCGTTGGTACTCTTTCTGATGTTTCTTTAGTCGCAGGTGCTGTTGGTGATGTTCTCAGAGTAAGTTCAGTTGACGGAAATAATGTACCTAATGGGTTCACTTCAGCAACTCTCAGCTACAACGATCTCTCTAACACTCCAACTCTAGGGACATCGGCTTCCAAAGACGCAGGTACAGGTGCTGATGAGGTACTACTCTTAACAGTTGCGAATACTCTCCCTGCTCTTGATGGTACGAACTTAACGGGTCTTTTAAAGACTTCTAACAATCTTCAAGAAATAGAAGATGCAGGTGCTGCCGCTCAAGGTCAAGCAAGAGATAATATCGGGCTAGGAAATGTAGCAACTCTTGACACCACAGAAACAGGTGGTGCAGGTGATAATGGAAAGGCTGTCATCACAGATGCTGAAGGTAAACTCGGTGCTATAGATGGCTCAAATCTTACTGCACTAGGTTCTATAGGGTTGCACTCAAATGTTGATTTAACAGAGCTAGTTCATGGTCAAGGTCTTGTTTATTCTACAACTAATGGAGTCAACAGATTTGAGCCTGGTACCGTTCCCACAGTAGGTACAAATGTAGATCAAACACCTTCGATTACTGCTCAGAGTATTTCTCTGAACCCCAACGCTTTGGTAGGTGGTGATCTCGTTATCTATGGTAGAGTCATGGAAGTTATCGACTATGGTTCTGTTGCCGATGCTTTCGATGCAGATACTGATTTTGAATTAGATTTCGGTGCTGTAACGGACACTGTAATTTACTGCGACGAGGACTACGGAGTCCTAGTTGTTTAGTTATATTTCTTTTATGTGATCTTTCTTTAGAGTAAGAAGACAAAGTATCCAAGCTAGGAGATAAAAAAATGGCTGTAAGAAGAGTTAGACTGCGTAGAGGTACGACTGATGAGAACAACAACTATGTAGGCGTTGTCGGTGAAGTCACCGTTGATACTGAAAAAAAGACACTCCACATCCATGATGGTACAGCAGGAGGAGAAACTCTTCTTCGCTCAGATATGAGCAACAATGCGTCCATTGCTACTGACATCAATTTCACAAATGCTGATCGAACAATCGGTAGTGCAATGACTGACGATGGGGCAGGGACACCCACAACTCTTACCCTCGGTGGTGCAGGCTCGAAAGTTCTTATTGCAGGTTCTCTTGAAGTAACAGGAAATACTACACAGGCTCAAAGCCTTTTAGTTGAATCCCGTGTTATTCAGATTGCTGACGGTGCGGAAGCTGATGGTGCAAACACCCATGACGTTGGTATATTCTTCACAAGAACTGACGGAGCAAATAAAGGCTTGTTCTTTTGGGATGAAGCAGGAGACACCTTTAAACTAGGTTTAGACGGAAATAACCTCGCTCCAACTGCCACAAACTTTGACACAGATGACGTAAACTACACTCCTGCAAGTCTTAGTCTTGGTTCTCTCAATGTTAATGGTGGAGACATCACTAATGTAGGTGACATCGCTCTCGACACTATTTCTGCTGCTTCTGACGGAGATACCATTGGTATGACTCTGAAGCAAGCAGGAGAAGGTGCGGCGTTTACTATTGTAGATAATGACGCTAATGGTGCTAATACTTTCTTAACCATTGACGCTACAGATGGTGCAGATAAGCTGACCATTTCTACTGCAAGCTTAGATGTGTCTTCTGTAACTTCTATAGATAACGCAGTAACGATCAATGAATCAGGTGCTGATAAAGACTTTAGAGTTGGAGGTACAGGAAAAGCTAACGCCCTTTTCGTTCAAGGCTCTGATGGTTTTGTCGGTATCAATAATGGTGCTCCTACAGTTCAGCTAGACGTAACTGGCGATGCTTTGATTACAGGGTCTGTTTCTTTAGATGGTGCTGTAACTATCAACAATTCAGCGGCAAACGTAGACTTTATAGTTAAAGGTGATACAGACGCTAATCTTCTCCATGTAGACGCTGATGTAGACAGAGTAGGTATTTCTACGGCTACACCTAGTAAGACTCTTGATGTAGCAGGTACTTTTGGTGTTTCTTTAAAGTCTACTCTTGCAGGCTCTCTTGACCTCACAACAGCGTCTTCTGATGGTATTACTTTCCGTTCAGAAATAGCGGCTGACGGTGTTGACGCTGACGCTACTTTATTGCGTGTGAACATCGGTGGGGCAGGACCTACTTATAAGACTCTTTCTTGGGACGCAGACACAGACAGGTTCACCTTTGACACAGACGCTCAGATTCTTAATGGTGGGCTAGTTCTCGGTGATGGTACTAACGCTACTACTATTTCTGTCCCTGACCAAACAGTAGGTAATACAGCAGGTGGAAACCTCACCATTTCGGCAGGTGTTGGTAATGGTACAGGGACAGGTGGTAGTCTTATCTTCCAAACAGGAGCTGATAATGCAGGGGCTTTAAGCACTGTATTAACTCTCGATAAAGACAATAAGGCGACTTTCACAGGAAACATTGATTTCTCTGATGGAACAACTCTCGGTGGGTCTGTAGGAAATACTCACACTATGACTCTTGGTGGAGACACAGGTTCTACTGTAACCACAGCAGGTAATCTTACTGTAACCTCTGCTCTGACTATCAATGGTACAGGTGCAACAGCTTTAGACTTTACAAACGACAACATCACCATCGGTGGTTCTGTTGCAGACGGAACTAAGACTATCACTCTTGGTGGTGGGGCTATCGTTGCAACAGCAGGTAATCTTAGTGTCGGTGGAAACATTGATTTCTCTAACGGGACTACTCTAGGTTCTTCTGTAGTAAATAATCAGAGTATGACTCTTGGTGGGAATGTTGGGTCTACTGTAATCACAGCAGGTGATCTTACTGTTCAAGGTTCAGATATAAGCTTAGGAACAGCGACCACAACGTCTCATGCGACTATTTCTTTACCTAATACGACAGTAGCTCAAGCAGGTCGTAATCTTACTATTTCTACAGGTGTTGGTTCAGCAGGAAATGGGACTAATGACGGTAGTTTGATTCTCAGAACGGGTATTACTACTGTCCTTACTCTTGATACGGCAGAGAAAGCGACTTTCGCAGGAGATATTGATTTCTCTGATGGAACAACTCTCGGTGGTTCTGTCGTAGATGGCGATACTCTTACTCTTGGTGGTGATGTTGCCTCTACAACTAATGTTGCAGGTATTCTCCAAGTAACATCAAACACCATTAAGAGTTCTACGGCATCGGCTATTACTCTAAGCTCTGATGATGTAACTGTTAAAGGTGATTTTACTGTTGAGGGTGCTTCGAGTCGGAAAGTCAATCTCGGAGCTACTGATGAGAGCAATCCGTTTGAGATCGCAATGCAACCTAGAGCTTCGGGTGGTGCTGAAGCTAATAACCAAGCAGGTGCTAATCTTACGATCACAGCAGGTCGTTCTACAGGTACAGGTGCAGGTGGTTCGCTTATCTTCCGTACATCAGCAACTGGTGATGCTGAAAACAACACTGCAAATACTCTTAATGATGTTCTTACGCTTGATACTGCTCAACTTGCCACTTTCTCAGGAAATGTAAAAGTTGATGGAAATGTCATTCAGTCAAGTGGGGGTAATAACACTATTACTCTTAGTGGTTCTAACGCAACCATTCTTGGCGATCTTACTGTCAGTGGAAACGACCTTAATTTCGCTGATGATGACGTAAATATTGGTGCTGCAGTAGATACAACAGGTAAGGTAATCACCATCGGTGGTGCTACTGATATGATTACTAAGACAGCAGGTATTCTTACTGTTGGTGGTGATTCTATTAAGAGTTCTACGGCAGAGGCTATTACTCTAAGCTCTGATGACGTAACTGTTCTTGGTGATCTTAGCATCACAGGTGCTTCAAGTCAGACAGTAAACCTCGGTGCTTCTGACAGTGACTCAGCGTTTGAAATCGCAGTTCAGAAAAGAACAGGTGGTGGTGCAGAGGCTGATAATAAAGTAGGTGCTGATCTTACTATTTCAGCAGGTGCTTCAACAGGTAAGGGTACTGGAGGCTCGATCTTCTTCAAGACTCCAAGATTTAACTCTGACAACATCGCAAATGGTACAGACGATAATAACAATGTTGAAAACCCACTAGATACTGTCCTCGAACTCGATGAGAACAAACTTGCTTCATTTGCGGGTGCAGTTACAATCGCAGGAAATCTTACCGTAAATGGTACGACAACTACGATTGACTCGACTGTTTCTACCTATGTAGACCCGATGATTCTTCTTAATAAAGATGACTTAGCAGATACCGACACAGGTGTCTTCATGGGTCGTGAAGCCACTGACGGACATAATGTGGCTATGTATTGGGATCATGGAGAGTCCTCTTTTGCTTTCGCTTCTGTAAATGCAGACGCAAGTGATACTACAGTCGCTGTTGATCTAAGTGCCGCAGCCGCCTACGCTTTACAGCCTGTTAAGGCTTTAAGTATTGGTATGGGTACTACTGATACAACAGCGAGCAACACAATCCAAACACGAAACGCTAATGCTTTCGTTGTTAAGGGTAATGCTCAAGGTGGTGCAGACACAGGAAATAACCTTGTAGTTGACACTGTAGCAGGTCAGATTGAGACTCGGAAGATCGTTCCTCTAGCCAACGATACCTATGATATTGGAGCTAGTGGTACTAGTTTTGCTACGGGTTATTTCACAAGTCTCGACACTACCTCAAACGTACAGTTTGATGGTGATGTAAGTCTTGGTACTGACGCTGACAATCAAGACAAAGAAATTACTGTAGTCGCAAGATCAGGTAATGATAAGGTAGGTAATGACCTTACTCTGACAGCAGGTCAGTCTACAGGTACAGGAGCAGGTGGTTCTCTTATCTTCAAAACCTCTGCGACAGGTGCAGATGTTGCGGGTGACGAAGCAGTCGCAAATACTATTCAGACTGTTCTTACGCTTGATACGAATAAGCTCGCTACTTTCGGTGGAAATATTTCAGGTGGAGCAGATAGCGATTTCAGAATCAGTTCTGAAGATAACTTGATCTTCCAAGTTGACTCAGATGAAAATTCAGATGTTGCTGATGCTAGTACATTCTCTTTCAGAAATGGTGATGACACAACACTTGTTGAAATAGATGAGTCAGGTCATCTCACTCTGATTGGTTCTCTGAAATCAGCAGGCAATCTTACTTTCCATATTGACTCAGACGAGTCTGTTGTAGATGGGAACAACAAGTTCTCATTTGTAAAGGATGATGGAACTACTGAGGTCGCTCAGATTACAGACCAAGGTCATCTTCAGATTGATGGTGATCTTACTGTCTCAGGAAATACCATTAAGAGTTCAGGTGCTACAGCTATTACTCTGAGCAATGACGATGCTACTGTTGTGGGTGGATTGACCATTACAGGTACAGGCATTGCCTCTGACGGAAGCACTAACGGTCAACTTATTGTCGGTGCAGTAGGTGCAGACGCACACTTCTCAGCGAATAGTCCAGCTTCGGGTGGTGCTAATGTCGCAGACCAAGCGAGTGGCGATTTCATTATTTCTACAGGTAAGTCTACAGGTACAGGTGCAGGTGGTTCGATTATTTTCCAAACCTCGGAGTCTGCGGTAGGTTCTGCAAACACACAGAACTCACTTCAGACTGTCCTTACTCTCGATAAAGACCTTCTCGCTACTTTCGCAGGAAATATTCAACTTGGTACAGATGTCATTCAGTCAAGTAATGGAGACAATACCATTACTCTTAATGAAGATGACGCAACTGTTCTTGGTGGTTTGACCATCACAGGTACAGGGATCATCCCATCGGCAGGTGCTCTTGGTGGAGCAGGTCAACTCGTTATCGGTGCAGGGGCAGGTGCTGATTCTCACCTCACTGCAACACACTGCATTGGAGGGGGTGCGAACGATATTGCGAGTGGGAACTTCATCATTTCAGCAGGTAAATCTGTAGGAAATGGGGCTGGTGGTTCAATCGTCTTCCAAACCTCAGAGTCAGGTGCAGGAAATCAGACAGTCAATGATCTTCAGACTGTCCTTACTCTCGACAAAGATAAGCTCGCTACTTTCGCAGGAAATATTAAAGTCACAGGAAATACCATTAAGAGTTCTACGAATGACGCTATTACTCTTGATGGTACTAACGTAACTGTTAAAGGTGATCTTACTGTTGAGGGTAGAGACGTTGTTTTAGGTACAGCAGGTGGTGGGGCGACTACCATCTCTGTACCTCAATCGGGAGCTGACTCAGCAGGGCATAATCTTACTATCTCAGCAGGTCAAGGAAATGGAGCAGGCAGAGATGGTGGTACTCTTGCTTTCCAAACAGGTGGAGCAGACGGAGCGGCTGTTGCAAACGCTCTATCTCTTGGGGCTGATAAGAAAGCAACCTTTGCAGGTGCGATTGACGTAACGACAACTTCTATTCTGAGAGGAAATACCTCACTTTATAGTAGTGCTAATCTGTTCGTTTATTCAGACGCAGGTACTACAGCGAAGTTCACTGTTGATGGTGCTACAGGAGACACCTCGATTGTAGGTACTCTTGGTGTGACAGGTATTACTACCCTTGATGATACACTCAAGATTAAGACTTCTCCTACTGACTCTGTTGGTATTCTCTTTAACTCAGATACCGCAGATGCTGACATCACGCTTCTCAAAGTTAATGATGGTACTGCTAATGTCCAACTCGATTGGGACGACTCTGAAAGCTCTTTCGTTGTTAAGGGTGGTAAGCTCCACTCAGAGACAGACTTTAGCGTTGGAGGTACGATCACAACGAACCCCAACTTTAAGGTTGATTCGAGTGGTAATGTCACGATTAAGGGAACTCTATCGACAACCTCAGCTTCGGGTCATATCAGCTTTAGAGATCGTATTGTTGCTTTGGCGACAAACTCAGCGAGTGCTTCCAACGACATTGGTTTCTATGGTCTTTATAAGAATGATAATATCAATGAGGTTGAGTACTATTCAGGTCTAGTTTACCAACCTATTGATACCGCAGGGAATAATGGTAAATTAGGTGTGTGGAAACTATTCCACTCAGAGTCTGTCGGTGCTGACGCAGTTAACATCACTGTTGAAGATACAAACTTGGGCGTTCTCGACATTTCAGAGTTGAGAGGTGGTTCTGCTCTAGGAAGTAACGACACAGCAGGTGCTGATCTTACGATCACAGGTGGTAAGTCTACAGGTAGTGAGACAGGTGGTGGCATTGTCTTTAAGACAGGTGGTTCAGGAGCAGGAGCGGCTGTTGAGAACACACCTACTACGGCTCTTACGATTGACAACGCACAAAAGGCTACTCTTAACGTAGCAGGTGCAGGTCTTGACATCACTAAGTCAACGGTTGCTTATGATGAGGGCGATGGTGTTACAGCAGAGACGAGTTCAAGGGCAATCAGTCTTACTTATACCTTTGACGGTGCTATGGCGGATGCGTCTACAAGTGAGACAATCACAGTGACTACAAATAAGGCTTCAGCCACTTCTGTTGTTATTGGGACTTCTTCACTTGACGCTACTGTTGAGGTGTTTGGTGTTTCTGCTACAGGATTTAAGTTCAGATTCACCAATATCTCAGGTGGGGATTTTACTGACACTTCTACAGGCAAGTTTAACTTTGTAATCCTCTAAGATCAGAGTAAGTGTTATTTCTCTTTTCGAGAGAAATATGTCCTATACTTAAAAGCCAATCTCTTTTTGAGGTTGGCTTTTTTGTTTGTTTATTTATAGGTGTTTTTGTTTAGTGTGTAAGTTGCTCTGTGACTTTGGAGATTGAATTATGACTAAGAGAACAAGATTAAGAAATAATGTCAGACCTTTTGTTGGTGCTCTAAGGACAACAGTTATGAGAAAAACTGTTAAGCCCAACAAGTTAGATGAAGAAGAGATTCTCGCATACAAAGCTGCGAATAACGGAAAAGAGCCTCCAAAAACGAGGCAATCTGTAGAATGGGGCAACTTCTTCAAAGTCTACACATATCTCATTGATCTCGACGGCTATTTGCTTTCTCTCCAAAAAAGAATGAATGAGAATAAACACGGAGTGGAGGATGTCGGCATACTGAGCAAGTATCAGAGTGCTTTTAACTATATTAAGCAAAGACACAGGAAAGACATTGATCCTAGCTTTCTTTCTAACCACAGAATTACTTCAAAACTGTTATCTGACCTTGAAGATTTCCTTCGTAAAGAAGCTCTGAAGGGGGTTCCTCTTGAGCAGAAGATATTAAATATTAGAGCTTATGTAAAGAAGCCCAAATTTAGAAATAGACTCTTAGGTGCGTACACTAGATTTATGCTTCAATGTTTTAAGTTGTTGAAGTATAGCGTCTCCACTAAAACTAGAAAAAACAATAGACTTAAACTTGAGTACACTCAGTTCAAGTTTGATACGAGAACTGAACAGATCGTTAAGAATTCTTCTATTGAGATGATCGAAAGAAGAGAAGCTAAGAAGAGACTTCTTAAAGTTCAGGAAGAAGCCTTAAGAAATGATCTTACGAATCGTGAATCTCCTCTTGTACCCACAACAGAGCCTATCTATGTTACTTTAGGCGAAGATGATGAGGGCGAAAAGCAGACTGAAAAGCAAATGATTATTGTGGGTTATGATCCTTCAATAAGCAAACTTAGAAAGAAGCCTAAGAAGAAAGACTTTCTCTTAACTTCATCTCCAGCTCAAGAAGGAGATGAGCTTGAAGAAATTACAGTTAAAGGTGGTGCAAAGGTCACTATCAATAAGTCTGCTTATAAAAGAGATGCGGAAGCTTGGAAAAAAGAGAAAGCGAGTTTGGTCAGAGAGGTGTACAGCCCAGTACTCCGAAATGACTCTGGTGACGGATATGAAAAATATGAGAGTTATGAAGAGTTAGTTGATTCTCTCAAGAGGAAAAGAAAAGAGCAGTTCATCAGAGAAAGAATGACTCCTAAAGTCATTATGCCCAAAGACAAAAAACTAGAAGAGGGTGAAAGAGCTGTTGCAAGAGTCGTCTTTGGTGAAAAGACAGAACTTGAGTATGAACTTGAGAATTTTGCAAGTCATTTAGATACAGAAGAAGCAATAGAAACCAAACCTGTGTACCGACAGCTTACAGACCGTGAAGGAGATAGCTTAGAAGATAACTCTAAGATTTATCCTGTAAAGAAATTGATGGTAGACGGAAAAGAAGTAGAGATTATTTCTGAAGGTCCTTTTGCTGGATTTAAGTTTGAAGAGATGGTTAACGCTATGGGTCGTCTAGTAGATAACGTCTACTACGACAATGAAGAGAATAGAGTTAAACTCGTAGATTTAGGACTCGATGCT
>Ga0213859_10000338_pt1 | contig 21265 bp, 22 predicted proteins | sample PICome_2_FD_160133 | JGI IMG/M metagenome (GOLD analysis project Ga0213859, IMG submission 160133) | Coastal seawater microbial communities near Pivers Island, North Carolina, United States - PICO304 | ecosystem: Environmental > Aquatic > Marine > Coastal | place: USA: North Carolina...
ATCTGAAGATCACCACGGTACCCTCACGAGGAGGAGCAATGGCAAACTCACGATGGTATGGACTTTCTCTCCCAATGTCCTTGGGTGGCAGCATAGGACCAGACCCAGGGCGCTTGAAGTATATACCAGGCGCATTCTCAGGCACCTTCAGGAAATATACTGCACTGAATATCTCATTGGGGTGAATATGGAACTCTTGATACTTACCTGTGGTGTATACATTATACCATGAGTTACTACACTCATATGTACCACTACATCCAAAGTATCGTGCAAACTCATTGACACCAGCAGTGATGCGCTCAATCAATGGTCCGAACTCTACGAAGTCAGACAGTGATGCTAACTTAAAACAGTTGTCTGGTGAGTAATGTGCACTCAACCAATCACTGATGTTACCAGCACCATACACCTCACGCATTCTATGGATCTTTTCTACCAATGCTTGATTCTGATCAGATGTCAATACATCATGCATTGCATACAATGGTGTAGGAAATAGTTCCGACACCTGACCAAGTTGCTGCTGTACTTTACTGATATTAATTGTCACTCACTCGCTCTCCATGCTTTTCTCATCTCCACATAAATCGGATCTTTAGCTGCCAGGTCTCTCTTTTCTTTGAAGATCGTTGCGGACCTAGCCTTTTCACAGTCGCGCCATTCTGCTGACTGTGGTGTGCAATTACCCTCGGCGTCATATTTTTTCCCCGAAGGATGATTAGCATACCGTCTGGCGCGAGTAAATCCCATCTCAAGGAACTTCCGAGCCATGTCCATACCAATGAAATCCTGTCTGGACTTGTAGTCACAGAACATTTGGTATATTGTAGTAGAAGATTTGTTAGCCGCAGTTTCATTTACGAACCTCCAATGAGCGCATATGTCGTTAGTGTAAGGGCGTACCAATAGCACTCCTTGTTCTCCCCTTCCAATACGATAAAGTTTGCGAGTTTCTTCATCTGTAAAGTCAAGTGTCTTGTAATCAAGGTCATAATCAAACTCTTTCATCGATACATCCTGTCAACTGCGCTTTGAATCTTAGATCGAATGCACTTGTGTCGGATAGATGGATGATCAATTTGTTCAGCACGCGCAATTGTGTAACTTTGCGTGCGGTCAAGCACTGTCAACAGATACTTTGTTTCTTCAGGGGTGAGATTAATCATGTGAAGTTATGTAGGTTGTGCCACACGGTTTCAATATGCATTTTACCATGGAAATATCCCGCTGCAATGGTTGCTATTGTACCGAGCAGCAGGATACCTAGTCCTATCAGTTGGGGGATCGGAGGTTTCATGAGAGGGGTCTAGAAGCGTCTACAAGGGACCTCAGTCCATGTAGAGGTACCCACCAGACCAGTCTGCTCGCTTAAGGCACTCATTGCAGCTGTCGCTGTCAAGGAGGTTGTAGCGCACATGCTTGGCAGGACCTTGCCAACCTGCGGGTTTGTACACGTCACCAGTCTTTTTGTCAACGAAAGCATGGACACTGCGCTGGTTGCTGACCATAACGATCTTGTAGTATTTGCGTCCCTCTTCGATCTCGTAGGAATAGTCAACCTTGCCCGCTTTGATTTCTTCGATGCGGTTCTGGTAGTAACCGTGCTCGTCACCATCTTTGATGATAGTGCGCTTGTAGCTGCGGATGCTGTGGTTTTTGTAGTCCTCAAGCAGAGCGACGGTGAGAAGGTTGGTGCGTTGGAGGACGGGGGTCATTGTGTTTCCTGTGTTGATGTCTATAGTATAGCGCGTCCAGGCGCTGTGAACCATACCTGAGGACAGTTTATAAACTGTCACTCCTCATCGTCATCCCAATCCCAATCTGTGTCATCATCATCTCCGTAGAATGCTTCAAAGCAATCCGCATCCTCCTGATCAAAATGCGACAGATGGTGGTTCAATATTCTCTTACCTGACAATGATCCTACTGATATGGTAGCATCTCCGTCATTGATACAGAATCCACGCATCAACCAGCGTGTCAGTTCATGATCTGGATATGCTTCCATCATGAGATCAAGCAACTCCTCAAACTTATCGCGCTCAAGATGCTTGTATTCTGTCCATGGGAGACCAGCGAAGTCTCTCCAGTCTTCTACACGAGGATCAATCACGACTAAATGCCTCCATCCTGCGTGTGTACCATTGCTCAGCGTATGATAACACCGCCTCCTCAACGGTCAAGGGCTCATTCATATACTCAATGAGGTAACCAGGTTTCTCAAATTCTATCACAGATACATCATTGGATGCAAGTTGCAACGATCCCTTGTCACCAATACTACATTTCTGCGTAGGTATGAGGATAGAACTAGTAGAATCAGGCATGAACTTGATGCTACTGTCTACTTTGTGCACCAGTCTGCGTAGATTGGGCATAAAATCTGCATCAGGATCAATACCAATGCAGATTGCTGACGCATTGTTAGTCAATGCCGTGAACCTCGTAAGTCCAGATACACGAAAACTCAGGTGTACACCTGGTTTGTATCTCAAATACTGTCGGTAACCCGCAGTTTCACTCATCCACACGCCTTCTGGGAACAGAAGACACCTGCTATGCAAATAAAAACGCTCAAGAAACTCCCATGGGAAGTCAGAGATGTCACCAAATTTATCTCTCACCATGTCAATATGGTGAGGTTTGATGTATTTCTTCTCTTCTTCAGGATCATCCCCGAAGAACTTGAACCCAGCATGACAACCTAGATGATATAAAACTGTCAGGTGCGCTTTGCTGTCCCTGATAGTTTGCTCAACATTCATCTGTCTACAATTTCAATGATTCCGTCTTCGATTTGTCGTAACCATGTTCTACAGAACTCTGCTACATCTGGTTCTTCATCAGTGAACTCGATGATTACAGTTGGTTGATCTGTAGTAATCTGTACTGTGTCCGCTTCACTAACCAAGAATGGATAGTGTTGCTTCAGTGATGTCTTATGGTACCATACATCATGCATAGGAACAATGATGCTACCAACCTTCATTGGTGTGAATTCATCACTCTTCTCAAGAATATGCACTCTTCTGTTGGTTGCTGTAAGGTTCTCAAACCCAGAACATGCGGCAATACCGTGATCTTCCTGTGAAATTAGTCTTGCAAGACCAGGAAAGCGTAGATGGGTGTATGCTCCCTTGTGATATAGAAATGATCTATGTGCTGGGCGCAGAGAATCACTCTTCCAATCACTACCAAACATCACTGTGCGGTGATGTACTTGCAACATCTTACCGTACTCGCGGATCTCCTCCTCATTCTTTGCAACAATTCCGTCTGGATTGTTATCAATATGTTCTTGTAATACATCAGGAATAGTATCAAGCGGCACTTCCTTCGTAGGATCTGGATCGTTGCCGAAGATTTTCTTCCCTTCGCGGGCATCGGTGCAACTGAATACAGTTAAACCATGCGAGGTGATAGCAGCTCCAAAGGAATAGTGTGCAATCCTTGAATCTTGTGTCTCTGCAAATTGATACATTTCACTCCTCTGCTGCGTCTTCCTCAGCAAGAGCCTGTGTTAGAGCCTCAAACTGAAGATCAAAGTCATCTTCATTATACACATTGACCACAGTAGTTGCTGTGACAACAGGATCTACATGTGTATCGTCTTTCTTTGCCATGCGTTCTCTGTGACGCATCAATTCTTCCATGGGAACAGACATCTCTTTGTCCAGCATGTCACGCATGACAGCAATCGTTGCGGTCATGTCGCACTCTTCCAAGCGATTTTGCTGTACAGTATCATATACTGCCTGTCCAATCTGATAAAGCAGTGGTTCTTCCGCTTCGGGTTTCAGAGAATCTAAATCAAATTCAAGTGGACCATACCACTCATCATTTTTCAGCGTACCATCATTATAGTACACCTCAAATACTTTTGTTTCCTTGTCGTAATTTTTGCAGACGAACGTTGGAGCAACTTCGGCATCCAATCTGAACTGTCTGTCGATGTTTTCTAAAGACATAATTGCTCCTTAATTGTTTTGTCCACCACGGACATCTCCATTGCCACTATCATACTGAGTAATGTAAGATGCACCATTGATACCTGCACCATTAGCGCCACCATTGTTTCCACCTTGCTGACCCATGTTACCACCTTTACCACCAGAGTTGGATCCACAACCACCGTTGCCGCCTCCATTTCCTCCAGAGTTCTGCGTGCCATTCTTACCACCATGCTTACCCTGACCGCCTGGATACCCAGCGCCGCCGCCACCACCTCCCCCAAGAGATTGAGAGAAGTTTTGATATGTGATAGGACACTGACTACCCTTCATGCAACCAAATTGACCGAAGTTTTGATATACACACTGACCATTGTTGCCACCTCTGCCGCCACCACCACCGCCAGCGATGATGCCTTTGTTGTTCAGGATTGTAGTTGCTCTAGTGTAGAGTGCACGTTGTCCAGCTTGACCACCCTGTCCACGGTTACCACCATTTCCACCTGAACCTTGAATACGCTTATTGTTGTTAACTCTAAGATATACTCTAGAATCAGATGGCAATGAGTTAATTCTAACACGCTGCTGTTGGTTGTTGATAATCAACACGCCTTTTACAGGGTCAGAACCGTTCCAACCCTGACCAGACAGCCAGTTGTTTAGGTTGAACTCACTCTGAGTATTGCTACTACGTGTAGTTTTAAACAAGAAATGGTCACCTTCATGGACAGATCTCCATGAACCAGAGTGTTTGATGTAAACTTCTCTAGCACGACGCCACTGTCCACCACTCTTTACATGCACATCATCAATTGTGCGCCATGATCCAGAATGTCTTACTCTTAAATGTCCGTTGAGGATTTCTCCTTCAGTGTCAGAATACGGTACTGCCATTTTTCAATTCAACCTATTAGTATCTATACCAGATATCACCATTGCTTCCGCCACTTGGATTGTTCGTGCTAACGGTACGTGCACCGTAAGCATTTTGTGAAGATGTACCAAATGTGCCAGCAAGAATAGTACCAGTCAATGTAATATTAGGACAACTCAGTCTATTAGAGTTTCCGTTCCATGTCAAGTGTGTATGATCTTTTCCTAATCCTCTGTTTGCAGAGTTAGCAGTTGCACTAGTATATGCAAATACCAGTGGTCTCTCTGTATTATCACCATTATACTCAGTAACATATACCTGAGTTGCAGTGTCTGCATTACCTGTAAGATCACCAGTGACATCACCAGTAACATCACCAGTAAATGCACCAGCAATATTAGTTGCACTCAGAGTATTTGTGCTTGGGTTGTAAGTAATAGCACCGTCAGTTCTCAATGCCTCATTCGTGTTAGAAGCATTATTACTATTGACAAATGTCAGATAGTGAGCAGCATTTGTGCTAGTAGATTGCGTTTTGATTTGTGTCGCAGAACTTGCGTTACCAACCAGAGCACCAGTAAATGTGGTAGCAGTAAAACCAGAAGCGTAAACGTTGTTCCACTTCAGACCAGAGGAACCTAAGTCATAGGTAGCATCACCATCAGGAATTACATTGCTGTTGATTCTACCAGTGACTGTGATATTATCACCAGAGGCACTGTTGCCCAGAGTGACGTTACCATTCAATGTGGTAGCACCGTCAACATTTAATGTGCCTTCAGTGTCAACGTTACCACTAGATGCAGTAACTGCAAACTTTGTACCGTTGACATTTAAGTTACCTGTGACTGCAAGTGTGCCGCCAAGAGTTGTAGCACCACTGTTGACATTCAGTGTACCAGTATTCTGGATGTCAACACCCAGACCATTCTTCAATTGGAGATCACCAGTTGCATCACTGCCACCAGAACCACCAGAGATGTTAAGGTTACCAGTGTCAGTGAGACCCATCTTAACCCAGTGGGAACCACTCCAATACCAACCGAAGTATTCACCTCGGGTCTGGTTCTCTCTCAGTTTCCAGTCGCCTGCGTTTACTGAGGCAGTTGAACTTGGGGTGCCAGCGATAACATCAATATTCTTAGATGCCTCACCTGCCTTACCAATTGTCAGGTCAGCAGCAGTGAATGTCTCTTCACAAGCAGCATCTTTCTTGATACGTAACTTACCTTTAATCTCACTCTCAAGTGTGTCAGATTCAACCGTAAACTTATCACGAATGATGATCTCATCAAACGTAGGACGTAAGTTAGCAGTCTCACCAACAATAGAGAGAGTTGGTGTATCCAGATCTGCTTCTTCACCAGTAACAGAACTAATCTTGGTGTTACCGATGAACAGGTCACCATTAGAGTTCAGACCAGAGTAGAATGCAATACCACCATCTTCCTTCTGTGACTGTGCTAGTAATGTCTCAGCGTCAGTAAGAACTCTGTTCTGTACAGATGGAAGACCAGTAGAATAGTTACCAGGACCGAAACCAACATATTCAAATGTATGGTTACCAGATCTAAGAATAGATGGACGACGGAGTTCCATCTGTGTCCCGTTAGCATTAACTGGGACCATTCTCTTAACTTTTTCTACCTCATTAGCATTGCCATCGCGAGCTTCAAGTGTAATAAACCCATCAACAGCACTGTCACTTGTAGATGCGTTGGTATAATTGTTTCTAGTTTCAATAATATAGTCACCAATGACTTCTTTGGTGATAGACAGTGCTTTATCTTCGTTATTAGAACCATCAGTGGTAGTAACAAGACCAATGGTAACGTTACTTGCTACTGATGTTGCTTCATTCGGATCCTCAACTGGGTTATCTTTATCCAGATCAGGATACAGATCATTGATATTCTGAGCAAATGAGAATGAATTTACGTTAGAATCTGTAGGAGAAATACTTCCCTTCAGAATTGTCATGTAGTAGATGCCATTCTGATTCGCCTTGATCAGTTCCTGCTCCTTCTCAATATCATAGATGTAGTACACATCGTCGTAAGACTGACCAGTCGGTACGTTTCTAGGTTGTAGAATGTAACCGTTGATAGGATCTCTCTGCAGAGTATTTGCTGCACTGTCAACAACGTAGCGAACACGATATGTTCTATCTCTAGAAGATCTGTTGTCAGGAACACGGCGTAAGAAACCTGCACCAGTGAACAGAGAGTTAGTATAGAAGGTATCATCACCCAGATGTTCATGGATACCTGCATATCCAGTATCTCCACTCACAGCAGAACTACCAGATGTCGCAGCAGTTACTCTAAGATACCAGTTACCCAAGGCAGCATCATACTGCAGTGGATGTTGAGGGTCACCAGGGATGTACTGCTGTCTAGTGATTGCAATATACGCTGCATCAGTTGTAACGTCATCACCATAGTTGGGATCGTTGACATCTGTTACGATCGATGGTACGATCTTTGCCGCATAGATTGTAGGTGTGGAGTTGTTATCACTATCAATCAGTGAGACATAGATAACGTCTTGCTTTCTAGCACCGATGTTGAAACCTTGCAGTTTGTATGGAGGAACTGTTGCTTCAGATGTATATCCATACAGATACAATCTCGTGTTTACCTTACCAACAAACTGCCAAGTAATCTGCCCGTCAGATACTGTGCCTGTTGTGTGGGTAGGAGCTGTGCTGCCTGCCTGTACAGTTCCAGATGCAGCTGCAAGTTGTGCAGAATAATAAGCATTGCCGTTGTATACACAAGAATGCTCGCCACCGCCAGCGTTAAAGCTGGCTCCATTAGTCCATGTTTTGTTGTTAGCGCTCGTCTGATACTGAATTTTTTGTACATCCAGAGCAACATATCCGACAGGAATTTCATCAACTGTTCCTTTGTATCCAGCAACGGTTGCACCTGTAGCACCTCTATACCCTCTATTGAGGGTCAGAGTACCATTGCCTGTGTTTACTGCGTCAACCTTGTACGATTCAACGTTGTCAATCGTAGCAAAGCGAACATAATCACCTGCTACAAGACCATGGGTGTTAGTACCAACAGAATATGTGACAGATTTATTGTGTTGCGTCAGGGAGAATGTCCCTGTAATTGCATTATAGGTTCTGTTAAGTTTCTTTGGTGGGATGATGTGAGTGATCGTACCCGCCTTATCCTGAGTAAATGGTACACTCTTAAATCCTTTTGCTCTCAGAGCAACAGAACCAAAGTTGGAGTTAGAGTTGGTAATAGATTGGTCACCACCACTCAAGGCAACGAAGTGATCAGCGAAACCAACAGCAAAGACCGAAACTGCCTGGATGACAGAATCATTGGAGCATTTTACGTGGAAGTTTCTATATGATGCCTTGAAAATACTGTCACCATCACTGTGAGAACCAGCAATATATGCTGAACCATCCCACTTAATGAATGCATTGTCGTCTTTCTGCAACGATACACCCGTAAACTGGGCAACAACCATGGATTTAAATCCAGTAGCCTTGCTACCATCAGCGTGCATACCACATGTACCCCATGTGGATCTCAATGAGATGTTAAAGATGTATGGAGATGCAGAATCAACGTTATCAATCTCTACTTTTACAGTAGAATTAGTAGCAGTTGGGTTACCTGATGGAGATCCAGATCCAGGATTTTGGATTACATACCTGAATGTTGTAGGTGTTGGGATCTCACTAATATAGAAAGAACCATTGAATCTAGAGTTTTCGGTGCCAGTAACACCTTCAATCAGAACGGGAGTACCTACTGAGAACCCGTGTGCTGTTGTTGTGGTAACTTCTGCTGTTGTGGTGAAAACGTTGGAAGAAATGTAATCAGTAACAATAGAAGTAATGGAGATAGGACCTGAAGTATTGGGACCAACGATCCTGTTTTCTTCGACTCTCGCTTGTAATTCATCGGCAGTCAGGACACTAGTAGTGTCAGGAATATCAGCAAATGCCTTTGCTACTTTCTGATAGTATAAGTCCAGATCAGTAACTGTCAAGGCATTACTATCTGTGCCAGTAACAGTAGACTGAACGTTCTTACCATCAGCATACTCAAAACAAGTCAGTTTGTGGTGAGAGTATGATGGTGGAGAAGATGCAGCTGGTTGTGCTGGATCTTTGTAAACACCAGAGTTAGGACCATCAAAGAATGAGAACTGCCAGAAGTAACAACCACCAGTTACACGGAAGATTGCTGATCTGTCAATAGCACCAGCAGCAGGATCAGGTACGTACAGTGGTTTAATTTTTGTCTTTCTCAGGTCCATACCGACCAGAGATGTACCTCTAGGTACAATTACACCACCCTCAATAGAGTTAAATCTATACAGTACGTTGTTAGAGTTTGGTGTTCCATCTGCATTTTGCAGATCAAAGTTAGTAGATGCAGAGAGTTCACTAATGTCTGCAGGCAAGAATGCCTGACCTGAAGTATTGGTACCAGGTCTGTTGTCAATCAGGTATTCACCTGGATACAACATAATTGTGAACGATTCAAAGGCGTCATTATATTGACCGCTACGATATGAGAAGCGAGCAGCCTCAAGTAACGCCCTTTGAATAGACTTAAAAGGACGGTTCGGTGAGTTACCTCTATTCTCAAACGAATCTGACGCATCAAAATCGTCTGGGTTAACGTATAGGCAACGTCCAGTTTTGGATGTGAAGACGTTCTTAAGTCTTGTAAGTGCCATCTATTGTGCTCTACTAAGTTATCAGGAAGGAATTTCCGCTACTTCCTCAAATCCCATCAGGGTGCAGGAAACAGCAGCGGCAGAAGAAACAAAGAGAGACTGTCCAGGTCCGAGAACCAGTCCGTTCAATTCAAGATGCTCGTTATCAGCAATTGACTTGCTCTTAACAAGATATTGCTGAGCTTGAACCTGAGTTACACTAGCAATCAACAGTTCAGTGTTGCCAGCATCAATAAACTCTGTAGTAGGAGTTGTGTTACCAGCAGCAGCATATCTGGTCATTGTGGTTGCAACTGGAGCAGAGTTAAATGACTGAGATCTAGCAACAACATTGTTCTGTTCGTTGATTAGTTCACCAACTTGACCAAGAACTTTATAATTGAGGTTGTTCTTGTGCTCGTAGTTGTTAAAATAAATTCTACCTAAGTTAGAATCATAGTATCTAACAATACCAGAGTGACCATTGGTACCACCAGAACCAGCATAAGATGGTCCAGCAGAGATGGTTGCACCAGAAGTACCACCTGTTACAGTGGTGTCACCAGCAACTTCCATTGCAAGAGGGTGAGACATATTTCTCAACCACAGTTTATTGTTAGCAACATCAAAATAATGTACAGTTGCAGTAACACTCTGATATGCTGAAGGGAGACCAGTGTTTGTCCAAGTTACTTGCTCACCTACCTGGAATGTACCAGTGACAGCACCTTCAATATAAACAGAGGTTGTGTAACTATTTTCTGCAAAAGAAAATGCACCAAAGTCAGAAGGTGCACCTGGTTGGTTACCAGGAGCGTCTAACTGCAAGCAATCAGTTTGTTCTACGATTGCAACGTCTACTGATGCAGCACTACCAGTGTCATTAGCAATGAATAACCTACCACTAACAAGGGTGGCAGCAGGTACAGTGTAGAAGTTAAACGCTGTTGGAGTAACTACACTGGAAGTTCGTAAGTTTGAGTACGGAGTTACACCTGGTACAAATGTTGCCAGTACACCGTTTTGCTTGACAGCCATGACGTTTAGTTAAAAGAATGGAAGTAGACTTTGCCTCGGGAAACACCACCAGCAGAGGTGGAATCTAGTGTCGCAGTTGCGCCAGTTTGTGGATCTGTCAATACAATTTGTCTTGCAGTGACTGTACCACCTGTACCATTTTGTGGATCGGTGGTAACAATAGCGAGATCACCATCAATATTTGAGTTTCCAGATACATCTAATTTAAATCCTGGAGACTTGCCGACACCGAGATTGCCAGCACCATTAATGATTACCTCAGCAGTTCCGCCTTGGTTCTTGAAAGACAGAGTTTGACCAGCGACACGTTTGTGAATGTTGAATTCAGTAGCGCCACCACCGTATAAATTAGAACCCTCAAAGTATATATCACCTTGACACTCAAATGCATATACGGTAGGTGTCATGTTGATTCCAAGTGCACCATCAAATTGGTGAACTAGACCAGTAGATGTTACATTACCTGTAAATGTACCAGTCGTACCAGACACTGCACCAGTTGCAGCGACATTACCAACTACATCAATACCAGTTGCTGAAGTTGTGATTGCTGCAGCGCCTGCATGATATAGTGTGAGAACACCTGTGCTTTGATCTGCATAGAGATAGTTTTGCGAACTAGTTACACTGCGGAGTGTTAATTCATCACTCTCTACATTCAGTGCACCTACCAGATTGTTGATGTATGATTGGGTTCCGTTGTGATACAGTTTCAGATCATCGCCATCACCGATACGAATATTATCGTTATCACCTAAGTCTAAGTGACCGCCGACGGTAACATCTGATGTTACAGATAAAGTTGATTGGCAGACAACTGTGTTACTGAACGTTGCTGCTGCAGCAAATCCTGCTGTAGCGTTTACAGTCAACTGATCACTATCAGCATCACCGATAGTAGTATTACCAGAGATATTGACTGCCTGAATTGATAAAGTACCAGTCAATACTGGACTATTCAGTGTTTTATTGTTGAGAGTTTGTACTGTATTTGTGGTAACAACTGTGTCAGCACCCTCTTGAAGTGCTAAACTTGGAAGAACAAATACATCTACAGAACCAGAAGCAATTTGTGCTGTACTAAATCTAGCAACCTTAGTATTATCAGATGAGTTTGGAACTAAAAATACGCTATCAGTAATAGCGAGAGGAGAACCAAGACGAATAACACCTGTGCCCTGAGCAGAGATGGTAAAGTCTAGGTTCGCATCAGCAGAATCTCGTGCCTGAATATTAAGTGTGCTACCTACCTTTTGGAGGTTAAGTCGTGCATCACCCATTGCCAGACCGACTTGCCCCTGTGCTTCAGAGAACAATCCTGTCGATGTTTTTAATTCAAACTGTACACCTGGTGTTGTATAGTTGCCAGAAGGCACTGCTCGGAATATACTTCCTACTGCAGTTCTTTTATTCTGATCTGTCGGGTCAGAGTTATCGAGCAACAGCAAAGTATCAGAACTTGATACACTTCCTGCTTCCAATAATGTGAGGTCAGATATCTTACGTGTTGCCACTACAAGCCCACAATAAAACGTTCAAGTCTATTTATAACTTCTTCTTGAAAGTAAAAAAACCGTTAGATGATTGCCAGTATCCTTCATCCCATGAGTGATACTGATCTGCATACAATTTTGCCTTGCTAGTCAGTTCTTTACCTTTATATGTACACCCTTCAACTGATGCTCCCTGAAAATAGTCATCGTCTGCATCAGGTTTTCTCAGTTTGAACACCATGTCACATACAGGATTCTTCACTACAATAGTGTCACCTTCTTGAGTGACCTCTACTTCCTGCTGACGATAGGGTTCTGTCTGATAATTGTACCGCGAGGTTGTCAGGAATTTTCTATCCGAAATTTTTTTGTGTACAATAAAAATGTGTGACCACTGTGATGGATTTGAGGATGCTTGGGTCCAGTTGTCAAACTCACCCTCAAACCACTCACAGAATTTGTCAATCAAGTAGTCCTTGTCTTCCATCTAAATCAATTGGTCTGTGTCCTAACATCAATTCCTTAAGTTGTTGTGCTTTACGCATTTGTGTCCTATGGTAAGTGATGAGAGAATTTACCTCATCCAACATCTCTTCATAACACTGTCTGGCATCCACTTCCTCATCGGAGATATAATCAAGGATGCAATCTCCCATTCGTTCTTTACGTTGTTGCGAATAAGTCATAGCATTTACCAAATAGTGGTAACTCCCCTTCCTGGGATCGAACCAGGGACCAAACGATTAACAGTCGTTCGCTCTACCGCTGAGCTAAAGAGGAATGTGAGTGGAGAATATCGGACTCGAACCGATGACCCCCTGCTTGCAAAGCAGGTGCACTACCAACTGTGCTAATTCCCCACAAGCCAAATGTCGGACTTGAACCGACGACCTACGGTTTACAAAACCGTTGCTCTATCCAGCTGAGCTAATTTGGCAGTTGTGATGCCTCGTCAAGGTCAATAGAATCTAGTAGTGGATGTAAACCCTCTTCCAGAAGATAGGACGAACCCATGTAGATGTCTTCTGGAGTAAACAAGTAGCGCTTACGCGCTTTGTTAATTATAGCAGATAACTCCCCTGTGTCAATATCGCTTTCAACCTCATCCCAAGTAAACGGCACACCATTTAGAAAATAAACTTTAACTAAACCCTCAGTCTTGAGGTAGTGGTATTCCCAGTATACTTTATAGAGATCTGTCATCGTTTCCACAATCCGCTAAATGGACATTTACTTTCTTTCTCTACTCTACCTTGGATGACACTCCATGAATCAAAGGCACTAAATCTTCTAAGCAAGTTGTGCCTAGACTGCTCTCTCTTCTTATCTGCTGGTGGTTCTTGATACTCGATCTTAAACTCAGCATTTGATCTTTTAGAACATAACCTAATATAATATAGTGGAGTGCCTTTGGGTATCCAAAGATTAGTATCAAAATCTAATACTTTGACCCCTACAACTAGAGGTCTGAACCACACTGAGATTGGAAATGTACCAGGCACAAGATCAAACCCATACCTAGAGAGTAGAGGGTGCGGGATTTGCTCTACCCACACATCTTTGTCTTTAGTCCACAAAGACAAGACGTGCTTCATTTGAATTTCGGGATAAGTACCTGTCAACCAATTGTCACCCAGATGAACATAGTCATCGAATGCTTTTTGGTCTAAGTTACTTTGAAGATATTTATCTGCTGATTTGTATGTGATTCCAAAATCAAATGGTTGTCTAACCAACCACATGTTCTTGGTATACTCTATAAAAGCAGGGCACTTTGCATGGTCATATGCCATATCATACCCCTTACGATATCTCTCAGGGGATGGCATATAGTCTACTGGTAAAGCATCATCAATGTTGTCACCGATAGAGTATGACCAGTAAACCTTTTTCATTTCTCAAAGTAGTTGATGTTCATAACAAGTCTACGCTCTTCATTTGTCGTAGTAGTTCCTCTGTGTATTAGAGGAGTATCAAAAGACAGACAACGATTCTCCACACTCTCTACAATAGTACCATTTGCAAACTCAGTGTATCCATCACATGTGGTAAAGTATAACACAGCAGTCTTCTGAGGTGTGGTAATATCCCAGTCTTTGTGCCACTCTTGATGCTGGATAGTTTCAGTTTGTGGTGTAGAGTTCATCTTAATACGCATGACTGCACATGCACCCAACTTGTCACATACTGTTGCGAGTATGCGTCTCAGTTTAGGATCTACAGTTGGAGTAAACTCATGATCATAATATAGCAGAGAGGTGTGTTGTCCTGGTTCTCCTGGACTGTTTGCCCAGTACCAAGGAAACTTAGGACTGCTGACAATCCTATTCAACTCTCTGTATGTCCCAGGTATCAAAAAATTATCTGTGACAATAGGAGCAGGGGGACTTGAACCCCCACGACCACAATGGTCAACAGATTTTAAGTCTGGTGCGTCTACCGATTCCGCCATGCTCCCTCATTTGTTGTTCTCTTCCTTCGCAAGTTTGAAAGAGAGTTTATAGTATCGTTTTTTAATTTCTTCTATGGTTTCCATATCTTCTTTGAAACCCATGTACTTGAGGAGTTGGTATGACCCCTCAAGTTCACTAATCAAACGAAGAACATTAACATGAGTTACAGGAAAACCACCAAACCTGTAATCACTTACATGTTTCATATGTGGGTGGATGAAAAACGCAATATTCGTTAAACGTTATCTTCATCTCCTTGTTTGTCAGGTTGCAATGTTCCGCTGCTTTCGGCAGGTTCCACTTCGCTGTGAACAGCATCTCCATCGCTTCTCTTGTCTCTGGTCTCATCTTCCTCCAATGCTTCTTGAATCTGTGCTTCTAAATCAGGTTGTGTTTGTCCAATCTTAGGACCACCAGCGGCGATAGGACCGCCTGCTGCAGGTTTCTTCTTCAGATACTTAGATGCATCAATCCTCTTGCGAGGTTTGCCCTTGTTCTTCTTTGCTTCTTTGATTGCTTCGATGGCATCACCAACAGTTACAATACCCATAGCAGCATCGTCCCCGATTTCAATGCCGAAGCATTCTTCCAAGAACATAACAAGTTCTACCAAGTCAAGAGAATCTGCCTGTAGATCCTTTACGAATTCACTGTCCCATTGGATGTCTTCGATATCAACCCTGTCCATAAGGGTTTCTTTGATAGCGAGACGTGCAATCTGAAGCATAGTCTTCTTAGAGATACGCTTAGATTGCTTCAAGAGATCACGGATCTCTGAATATGTTTTGTTGTATGCCATATTAAACGTAGGTGACTTGTTCCTCGGGCATGAATGCTCGGATTACTTCCAGAACACGCATGAACGAATCCATGTCCTCACACTCCAGGGTCTTCTGCTCACCTTGGTCACTGAGAATACTGAACCGACGTGCGGCGATATTCACACTGCAACCCACTACAAACTCGTCTTGATCCTGTGCGTACATGGTGTTGTGTTGACTACTCCGATATTATAAGGGGTATCGGCACCCCTGTCAAGAAAGTTTTACGGATGCCAGGGCATCGTGTCCTACCGTACCACGGATGAACACGTTGAATGCTACCGAGTATCTCCTCACATCATCAGCTAACCAAGGTTTGGTCTCATGCTGCAAGTAACTTGGGAACAGGATCAACGTCCCTCTCTGTGGACAGAGGACAAAACTGTTCATATTATAAAGGTTATCAAACTTTACCGCTGGTTGTAATGTTTTTACAAGAGGATTGTGAAACCTAATAGGAGCATTGTCTGCATCCTCTGGATAATAAACTCCAGACATGAAACTGTTAGGGTGGGTATGAGAATGGACAAAGTTTCCATGCTCACATACCGTACCCCACATCTCTGTAATGTATGGTTCTACATCAACATACTCATATACTTCATCAAACACCTGCTGTACTTGCTCTTGAATAGAAGAAGTAAACCAAGCGTAATCCTCTTGCTCATGCAAGTTAGATTCTTTGGTGATGTAATATGCAGAACCGTCTAGATCATAATGTAGATCTCGTTCAATTAAGTTGATCAATCTGTCATTATCCAGACCAAGATTGCAACAAATCAACCCTTGAGGAAACAAGGGAATAGTATCAGTAATCATAAATTAAGAAACCAACATGTAGACGTTTACTAATTGAATAAAGTGACCCTCGTTACCATTCTGGAAACCACCAGATGGTCTGCAGTTAGAACCACCAGACCATCCTTGATATGGTCCATGACCGTTCCAACTCCACATGAATGTACGGTCGCAGTTGTTTCCGCCACCATAGTTTAGCGTATCTGTCCAGCGGTTGCCAGAACCCCAGTTCTGCCGAGTTCCACCACCACGCCAGAGACCACCAGTTCTAACAGCAGTAGCGTTTACACTAGATGCACTCTGTTGGAAATATGTCCAACTAAAAGATGTAGAGGTAGTTCCTTCAAAATACCAGGAATCACCACTATTTCTCCTGTTACATAAGAATCTAGAGTTCTGCCAAGAGTTACCTACCAATGCGTTGCAGAAATCGTTAGGTGCAACAGCGATAGGAGTGTTTGAATTCAAGTAAGTAGAGGTAAGTGCTTCTGTAGCGTAGTTCTGACCTGCAGTATTCCACCAGTTTGTAGATTCTCTACCTCTTGCAATCTGAATATATGCAGTAGCACCTGGAGCCTGACTATAATTCACATATGTTCTGATAGGATCTCCAAGATAACCAGAAGGTTTTATATAATAATCACCATCAGAAGGAGCAGTTGCAATAAATGCAGTCAAATCAGTGATAGCATCCTCTGGGGTCAATCCAGTCTCACCACCACCTACAACCTTTGTCCACTCACCATCCAAGTATACTTCTAACTGCTTGTCAGTGGTATTGATACCCAGAAGACCTTCAGTTCCACTAGGACGAGTTCCTGTTGTCCAAGTAGGCAACTTAAAAGTTCCAGCAACATCTAATCTATGACCAGATGGTACACGAACAGTGTTAGAATATGTACTAAAACCTTTTAGGTCGTGTACGGTTAATGTGCTCATTGATTCTAAGAGATAGTTTCAACTGTTGTATTTATGGGTGATATGTCCCAGACTTAGGATTCTGATATGTCATACTTTCCTGAGAACGCTGAATGGTATCATTCGCTTTCTGTCTGAGTGAGACTGCTGCGTCTCTTCTTGACCTATAGTATGTATAGGCTTTGGTTTGATCTGTATTAGGATTAGAAAATTTTTCTCTTGTTAGTTCCTCAACGTAATCGTCAAGGTGCCGATCAAGAATATCTGCCAGCAGATATGCTTCTTGAACAGTAATAGACATGTGATACATGTAATGCCTTAGAATTCTACAACACTAAGGGATCTCTGTCAATTTAAGTAGATGCCATTATTACATTCGATCTTGAATTCTGTACCACCTGCGGTCATCTTTGCAGCGCCTTCGGCATACATTTCAAAATCTGTTGTAGTGATCCTTGTGTTAGGGGTAACGATTTCTACACCAGTCGGATTACCATATGCTGAATCACCAGGGAGTGATACTGTTTGACCTGTAGGTTCACCACCTGCAATACTTTCTTTCTCTCCTCCATCAGCTTGGATGCGATATTTACCATCTACTTGGGTAAACATGTTACCTTCTACTCTTTCGTAGCGAGTACCCTTTGCGTTCGTGCGGATATCGCCATCGCTTTCTACAGCAAAAGTAGAAGTCTCTTTTTTAATTCTAGTTACATAGTTTCCATTGACAACATTTTCTACGTCACCACCTTCTTCAAGGTCGTTCTTTAGAAATGTTGTTTTGTTTGTGTACTCTGAAGATTTAAGTGTTAGTTTGTTTTCTGCTTTGATGACTGTGCTGGTATCGCTGTTGAGGAACATAACATCCCCAGCTTTCATCTCCCACTTTCCACCAACAGTGTCAAAACGATCCCCGTCAACCTCACTATGCATGTCACCTTCGACATACATGTGTACATCACCAACCACTTGTATAACAAGTTTGTCTTCCTTTAGATTCTTACCAATCTTGACTGTCATATTATGATCAGTCTCGACGTTGGTATTGTTGTATGAGATCAGATAAGTATCACGTTTCTCATCAAAATCGATGAAGTTACCAGTCGTACCATGCAGAATGCGAATACGTTCACCATCAGGTGTATTGTTACGCTGAAACACATGACCCGCAGTGGAAACCTCCATGTGGTTCAATGGGTATTCAATTTTTTCTGAAGGTGCGGTATTCTCTTGGTTAGTGCCGCCTTGAAAAAGTGCCATTAATATCCGTAACCAGGTGTTGATCCACCGCCACCACCACCAGGGTCAGGTGAAGGTGAAGGGGTTGGGGTTGGTGATGGTGTAGGGCTAGTTGTCCCTGTGTTGATTATAGTTTGTACATCAGCAACAGGCGAGATGCCACCTGCTGTGGTATTTATTGTGGTAGTTGTAGTCTCTCCTGCTACTCCTGGCAGGCTAGGTGTGCTAGCAATTAAGTTAGTACCAGAAAGACTTTCTTCTATTGTATCATAGATGTAGTCATGTGGAGCAGATGTATGGATAGGTCCAGTCATCTTTCTACCTTCATGCTCATGATACAGTCCATAGTATGGTGCACCATTGACATACCCAACCAAACGATACTTATGATCGACACAATCAATGTAAGATGTGGATGTACCCAACTTCTGCTTAAGTCTGATAGGACCAACATAATCATATACGCCAATCACCTTAGCGCCAGATCCAGTATCATCCTCAATGTAAGGTCTTGAGAATCCAATGACAGGTTGATTGAGTTTTACCTTAGTAATTTTACCTTTATCATCAACTTCTGCGTTACCGATCTCTTTCTTATCATCCTCAATACCAATATAAACCTTTGGATTGGTGTACTTAGAACCAACATTGATTGGTTTCAAGTCATCTAGAACTGGGATAAGATCACTGCATCCTGCATAGACTGCAGTAGCAGTTGGTGGGATAACCAAATCAGTAAACTTCTTGGTGAAGTTAATCTTAATTTCTACACCATCCTTCGTTGCCACAATCAAACCAGGTTGTAGATCTGCCCCGAATGTAGGATTGATAGTTGCAACTGCAATCTTACCTTCACCATTGTAATCCATGTCATAAACCTGGAGAACATCTGGTTGAGTTGGATCTTTTGCACCAGCAGCAGTCTCAATCAACTGTAAAAAGTCACCTTCCTCTAGTGAAGCTGTGCTAGCATCAGGAGTTATCAGTGCAATATACTGTTCTTTAGGACAGAATGTGTCTGCTGGATCAAATCCATATCCAAGACCTGGTTTGATAACATCAACACCAACCATGATACCTTTCTTGTCTAATCCAGTTTCTGGATCATATACAGAATTGATAATTACTGGTTTGAATACAGCACCAGATCCTTCTGGTTCGTTGCAAGTAAACATTGCTCTTGCTGATGCCTCAAGATTAACATCAAATCCTTTCTTCTGCATCAACACACCAGCAATAGATCCGATGTCATCGATGATAGGCAGTGCTTTGACTGGTAGAGTTGACTGTAAGTTATCAAATATAATCTCAGGGAAACATGGTTTCCTGTTGAGGATGCTATTATCGCAATTCAATGCCTCTTCATTAAAACTTCCATCACTAGCATAGATCTTAGAATCTTCAAACTTCTCAAGTGGTCCTCTAGTATCAAAACTCTTCTGACCAATACCAGTCTTCGCTGTAAAACCTTCTGGATCTAATGTAGTGTCAACTTTTATCTTCTCACCAGTTTTGGTGTTGAATGCCCACTGCTGTCCACCCTGAGAGAATGGAACATATCCTTTAGAATTTGGTTTGCCATCACCAACAACTTCACCATTTTTAGGTGGTTTGACAGGGTATTGATCCTCTTGCTTTTTCTTCTTATCATTACCTTTTGCTTGTGCTCCCTGACAAGTTTCAAACGTAGAGATACCGATAGCACAAGAAACTGCGCCATCGCAGAACAGATCAAGGAAGTCACCAATCTTAGAGAGCAGACCCTGGATCATACCAATAGCACCAGTAATCGCACCAAGAATGCCACTGAGCATAGACATTGCTTGGTTGATCAATCCCATAACTTTACCCATGATCGATCCAAGCAGATCTTGGATCAAACAGAGAGCGGTATCAAGTGCGTTGGTAGCAAGATCCATCAACATTCCTTTGAGGAATCCAAGCAGATCACCACCAAGTTGACTAAACAAACAGTTGATTAAGTCGCCAAGATTTTTTAACTGTGCTTTGACTGGACCTGCAAGATCTGGGTTTGGAATATTGAGGTTTTTAAGTTGGTCTTTGATGAAAAGGTCAACCTCTTTAAGAACAGTACCTTTAATATTAGCAAGCAACCCAGACATCTTTGCTTGAATTCTAGATGCTACATTGCTTACTTCCGCCATGAAGTCTACAACGTCACCTGTGACACTATCAATAAACTCTCCAATCTCATTTTGCTCAATACCACGAGCAAACTTCATAAATTCAGCAAGGGCACCTTCAAGTTTGACAGAATCCTCAGAACCACACTTACCGTTACCTACATGAACGGTATAACATTTCTTCTTATCTGCCGCTGCCATCGCATCAGAAACTGCTTCTGCAGGTCCTCTGGGATTGGTGCTTGAAGATGTATCCTCTGCGGAACTATCCTCTTCAGGTTTTTCTGGAACTCCAGTTTGTGGGTTTGGTTTTACAGTTGGACCAGTGCCTGGTGGCATGGTTCCCATCTCTCCATGCACCCTGCTTTCATACTTTGGAGGTACAAGTTGAGGAAATGGACTTCCATCATCAGTTTTCTTATATGCACCCTGAGGGTTCTCGTCACCGATGCTGCCAAAAACAATGGGGATCTGTGCAGAGGATCCATCCATGAAGAATCCAATAACCCAACCATTCTCTACCAACTGGTGGTTAGTACCAGCACCAGCTCTCTGTGGTTGTGTAGCAGGAAATGCAACCATTGCCCAAGGAAGATCCTCTGTAGGCAATTCTTTCTTGCTTGGGTTGTGATAACCAACAATTCTAACCTTTACCTTATTAGTATAGTCAGCATCTTTCTGCTTTGTTCCACCAGTATTCTCGACTTGACCAACCCACCAGTTGAATCCGTCTTTACCAATAAAATTAGCAGTTGCTTCTAACATCATTATTCTACACCTGGGCTGTCAGTGAACAGGGTTAACTTAGTGGACATGCTATCTCTAGATGAGGTAAA
>Ga0213859_10000340_pt1 | contig 21200 bp, 25 predicted proteins | sample PICome_2_FD_160133 | JGI IMG/M metagenome (GOLD analysis project Ga0213859, IMG submission 160133) | Coastal seawater microbial communities near Pivers Island, North Carolina, United States - PICO304 | ecosystem: Environmental > Aquatic > Marine > Coastal | place: USA: North Carolina...
AAGCAGTTCAACGGAACTACTAAATTATGGGAAGACAAAGCGGCACCAGTTTATACAAATCATGCATCAGCATTGTTTAACTTAGATAAGTCAGGCGGCGGATTAGGATTAGCATTAGGTGCACTTTATGTTCAAGCACATACAACACAAGCAGAAAACGAAGAGTTTGACTTTACAATTTTTGCAAGAAATAGTTCTACTTCAACTAAGATTGTATCAAGTGCAGTAGCAACACAATTAAGTGCTCAGTCATATGGCTTCCAAATTGCAGAAAGTATTGTTGGACAAGAAGCTATGGGAACTGGTCAAGCACTAAGCATAACAGCATTAGGAAATGCAGGAGATGCAGACTTAATTGCAAATGCAATTAATGCGGCAGGCTTTACAAATGTTGTTGCAAGTGTAGACGCAAGTAACAGAGTTGTAATTGAGCATAACGATGGCGGAGAAATCCACATTAAAGATACAAACGGTGCTTTAGGCTTAATTGGCTTTAGTGCATTTAACTATTCAACAAAAGCAGGTACAGCAAACTTATATGCGGCACCAAGTGGTGATTCAACTTATGACTTCCATGCTTCAAACTGGAAAATCCTAACACAAACTGCAAGTGCAAATGCTCCAACAGCATTAACAACTGATGGCGCACTATGGTACAACAGTATTGTTGACGAAGTTGACATTATGGTACACGATGGTACTACATGGAAAGGTTACCAGAACGTATATAGTTCAGCTGATCCATTAGGACCAATTGTAAGTGCAACAGAACCAACTACACAACAAGACGGTTCTTCAGCACTTGTAACAGGTGACATTTGGGTATCTACAGCAGACTTAGAAAACTATCCACAAGTACACAAATATAATTCAGATTTAGCAAAATGGATTGCACTAGATGAAGGCGATCAAACATCAGAAGATGGTATTTTGTTTGCTGATGCACGTTATGGTACAAGTGGAGGAACTGCTACAGTAGCACCAAGCGGAACTATTGCGGAACTACTAGTTAGTGATCACTTAGATACTGACGCACCAGATCCTGCACTATATCCAAAAGGAATGCTATTATGGAACTTACGTAGAAGTGGATTTAATGTTAAGAAATTTGTACGTAACCATGTAGACGTAACTAAGAAAAATATTAGAATGGGCGACGTGAGTATGGCTACTTACTATCCACACAGATGGGTAACTGAGTCAGCTAACCAAGTTGACGGTTCAGGTAGCTTTGGACGTAAAGCACAGCGTAAAGTAATTATTCAAGCTCTACAAGCAATGGTTAATAGTAACCAAGACATTAGAGACGATGAATCAAGATTGTTTAACGTAATGGCGGCACCAGGGTATCCAGAACTAATTGGTGAAATGGTTGCACTTAACAATGATAGAGGATTAACTGCATTTATCGTTGGTGACAGTCCATTTAGACTACAAAGTGACGGCACTACATTGAATAATTGGGGATCAAATGTTGCACTAGCTGTTGAAGATAACGACAACGGTGCTGTAACAAGAGATGAATACTTAGGTATGTTCTACCCTAGCTTATTTACAAGTGATAACGCAGGTAACAATGTTGTTGTTCCAGCAAGTCACGGTATCCTAAGAACACTAGCATTAAGCGATCAAGTATCGTTTCCATGGTTTGCACCAGCAGGTACAAGACGTGGTGGAATTACAAATGCAAGTGCCGCAGGATTTGTTGATGCAGAAGGCGAATTTAAGTCAATTGCACTGAACGAAGGTCAGCGTGATACACTTTATTCAAATAACATTAACCCAATTACATTCTTAACAGGAGCAGGACTTGTAAACTTTGGTCAGAAAACAAGAGCAAAGAATGCAAGTGCGTTAGATAGAATTAACGTTGCAAGATTAGTAATTTACTTAAGATCACAACTTAAGAAACTTGCTAAGCCTTACATCTTTGAGCCAAATGATAAAATCACACGTGATGAAATCAAAGCACAAGCAGATAGTTTAATGCTTGAGCTAGTATCTCAAAGAGCATTATATGACTTCCTAGTTGTATGTGACGAGTCTAACAATACTCCAAGTAGAATTGATAGAAACGAACTATATTTAGATATTGCTATTGAGCCAGTCAAAGCTGTTGAATTTATCTACATTCCACTTAGACTTAAAAACACTGGCGAAATTAGTGGACTATAATATGATAAATAAAAGTAATAGGAGCAAATAATGGCAATTTCAACACTTTCAAAATTAACAGTACCTTTAGATAGTAACGCAAGTGCATCTAATCAGGGTTTGTTAATGCCCAAACTTCAATATCGCTTTAGAGTGAGCTTAGAAAATTTTGGTGTATCAAGTCCGTCAACAGAGCTAACAAAACAAGTTATGGACGTAACAAGACCTAGCGTTAGTTTTGATCAAATGACGGTTGATATTTATAACTCCAGAGTTTATCTTGCTGGTAAGCATACTTGGGAACCAATTACAATTAACTTGCGTGAAGATGTTAGCAACAACGTACAGAAAATGGTTGGTGAACAACTTCAGAAACAATTTGATTTCTTTGAGCAGTCAAGTGCGGCAAGTGGTGCAGACTACAAGTTTGTAACTAGAATTGAAATACTAGACGGTGGTAATGGAGCAAATGCGGCAACAGTATTAGAAACATTTGAACTATACGGTTGTTACTTAGAAGGAACTAACTATAACACATTAAACTATGCAACTTCAGAAGTTGTAACAGTAGCGTTAACAGTTAGATACGATAATGCAATCCAAACACCACAAGGAACAGGCCTAGGAACAGCAGTAGGAAGAACAATTAATACTGCAATCACAGGCGGTGGTTCTATCTAAGCAATTATAAATTAATAAAAGGGCCTACGGGCCCTTTTTTTATGACTAAATTATCTACCCACATTATTTAATTGGCTAAATATTAGTATGGCGAGCTTTTTAAATGGATTCTTAGACAACGTAGTATCAGGGGCATTAAACCCTAAAGGTAATCTTGCTGACTATCAACATGCGGCAAGACTTTATGTAGATGATAATCATAGACTTACTCCTAAAGTTAAGTTTTTATATCATGTTACATTTAATATTAATTCTTCAGCGGCGGCTGTGATACCTCAACTAAGAGAAAAACATATGAACGAGTTGAACATGCTTGTAAAGTCTGCTCAGCTACCTGCATACAATATTCAAACAGATGTAAAGCATCAATACAACAGAAAAAGAGTAGTTCAAAAGCGTATTGATTATCAACCTGTAACTATTACATTTCATGATGATAATTTCGGTGTTACTACTGCTATGTGGGAAGCATATTATAGATATTATTATAGAGACGGAAATTATTCAGCAGTACAACCAGCCGGAGCACCAGAAACAGGTGCATCTATAGAAGCATATAATAGAGGTAGTCAGTTTAATGATAAACAATTTAGATATGGGCTTGATAACGACAGTGGCTTACCTTTCTTTGATAGTATTACAATTTCACAGATGGCAAGAAAAAGTTATACTGCATTTACATTAATTAATCCTATTATTTCAGGATGGCAACATGATACTATGGACAATAGCGTTAGTGATACTGTATCAAATACAATGACATTAGACTATGAGACTGTGCATTACAGTAGAGGTACTGTTGGTAAAGGTGGACCTAAAGGATTTTCCGAAGAACATTATGATAAAACACCAAGTCCAAATTCATTAATGGGCGGCGGCGCATCTAGTCTATTAGGTGTAGGCGGAGTGCTTGCTGGTGGTATGAGCGTTCTTGGAGATATTTCAAACGACGGAGTAACATTTGGAACTGTATTGACAGCGGCAAACACACTTCAAAATGCAGGAAACTTAACACAAGGTGGAATAGGCGGAGAATTACTTGGCAGTGCAATAGACACAATAGGCAAAACAACAGGTATTGATGTTAGTGGAGTAGCAGGAGTAATTACACCTAACGGCGGAGGTGGCGGAGGACTTTCAACTATAGCTACAGCGGCCGCAGTAGTTGGTGGCGGAAAATTAGTAAATGATTTTATGAATAGCGGTGCATCCACATCTAGCACAAATACAACCAGTGCTAATTCACCAGGTGGCCCAAGAGCACCAGCAGGAGATATAACATAATGGATAAAGTTCAATTAAATTTACCTGTGAAAAAAGACACTTCAAGTGCAAGCAAAGTAAAAAGGTTTTTTAACACCTATTATGAAAAACAACTTTCTTATCCAGCAAACGAAGTAGATGCTGTAATAGGCTTTTTAGAATCAAAAGGTTTTGACACACCTGCGGCTCAGTCAACAGGTGCAATATTAATGAAACAAGCTAAACTTGATGGTGTTAAAGTTTTTGAATTATTAGATACATTAAAGACTTTAGATAAGTTACAACTAAGTTTTACTGTAGCAACTGTTTTAAACTTTAATAGACAAAAAGTAAGCACATTAGGATTTAGAGTAAAAAATACTAACACTCCGTTAGAAGCAAGAAACATTATGGGGTAACCCATGGGGCGTTTTGCACAAGGAAAATTCGAACCTAAACATCCAGAAAAATATGTAGGACGTAGAACACCAACATACAGAAGTAGTTGGGAGTTTGCGTTTATGAAATTTTGTGATGAAAATCCTGCTATACAAGCATGGGCAAGTGAAGCAGTAAAAATACCTTTCAGAAATCCATTTACAGGTAGAGCAACAATATACGTACCAGATTTTTTTATTCAATACAAGACAAAAAAAGGTAAAAATATGGTAGAACTTATAGAAGTAAAACCAGATAACCAAGTAACAATGGAAACTGCTGGCAAATCTAAGCACAATCAAGCACACGTTGCACTAAATATGGCAAAGTGGGAAGCGGCAAGAGCATACTGTAAATCTAAAGGACTTAACTTTAGAGTAGTTACAGAAAAGGATATGTTCCACCAAGGAAAACGATAAATAATAGTAGCAGTTAATGAGAGTATAAAATGACCAAAAAATTAGAAGAACTTCTTGATTTACCAGATAGTAAAGAAATTATCAAGCAAGATAAAAAGCGTGAGAAAAAAGAAGTTATAGAACAGCAGAACGAAACACTAAGAGATATTGCAGAGTTTGATAAGATTGCGGCCGCACTACCAGCTGTAAAAGGCTTGGGCGAAATGGCAGACAAAGAACTTAATGATATTGCAGAAAAAGCATTAGATGCTTATGATGACCTAATGGATTTGGGCATGAATGTAGAAAGTAGATACAGTGGCAGAGTATTTGAAGTAGCTGGTGGTATGCTGAAAACGTCTCTTGATGCAAAAGTAGCAAAAATGGACAAAAAACTTAAAATGATTGAGTTACAACTAAAGAAAGAAAAGCTGGATAAAGACGGAAAACCGGATGAAGATCTTGTACAGGGCGAAGGTTATATAGTCACAGACCGCAATAGCCTATTGGAAAAACTCAAGAATATGGATAAATAATTTATAAGGACGAAAAACATGTTTGAAAAATACTTAGCAGAAGCAAAAAAAATATACGAATTTAACATTGGTGTAGCAGGCGAATGTCCAGATGACTTTGCTGATCAGTTAGAAACATGCCTTAAGCGTTACAGTGTAGCGTCTATGAGTGCAGGAAAGAAAACTCCGATCCAAGAACGCCCGTTAGATTTTCCACAACTTAGTAATTGTGAAGTAACATACTACGAAGTAGGATTAAATTATCCAACTACACCTCAAGTGCTTTCAGAATACATTGCACAGTGTTGTGATTGTAGCAGAGATAACTTAATTGTTCGTAATATGAATGAACCGCAGGAAGCATATCAAAACATTCAAGACGAAGGTCCTTATCAAACGAAATTAGAAACAGAAGACATGGGACAGTCTGATCCAAAAGCACAAGAACAAGTTGGATCAAACCGTGTAATGTCATTACTTAAAGAACTTGAAACAGCTAGATCAGAAAGAGAATCTGATCCGTTACAAGATGTTAAGCCAGGTGATACTAAAGATATTACCGATAAAGAAAACACTGTATCACCAGTAGGGAGCAAATAATGAACATAAAAGACATGATTGCTAAAATGGATGCTATTGAAGCACCTAGCAAAAAACAAAAACTAGAAGAAGCGGCTTCGATGAACATTTCTATGACAGCCGATGACGCTGGTCAAGTTGGTCAGCTTATGGCAATGATGCGTAATGCTGGAATGGAGCCACAAAAAGTAAGTGATATGCCAATGAGTCCAAGAATGGATATGGAAAAGCATATGAAAGCATTAGGAGCAATGGACGATGATCCAAAGATTCCAGGTAAAGATGATGTTCCAGGAGACCAAGATCTTAAAGCAGGTGCATTAAGCACTGGAGTAGGATCAGCGGCAGGTTCTGCATTGACAGGCGGTCCAGTAGGCGGAGCGTTAGGCGCACTAGCAGGCGGCGGCGGAGTAGGCGGCGCGGCTGGTTCAGCACTTGGTAATATTGCTGGTAATATGATTGCACCAGGAATTGGCGGAGTAGTTGGTTCTGCATTAGGTGGAGCAGTTGGTAAAAGTTTAAGTGATGATGAAGCAAAAGAAGGTGACTATGCAAACTCACCGGACGAAGATTACAAACCATATACTGATGTAACTAATCCTCCTTCAAATGATATCAACAGATCAAAAAAATCTTATCCAAAAGTAGCAGGCGGAGATAATCCAATGGCACTAGCAAGTAAGATCAAAGAAGAACTTTCAGAGTTATACAAAGAATACAAGAGTTAAGTCGTGCGTGATTTACTGGAAAAGCTAGATAGAATTAGTACACCAGTCAATGAAGCGGCTAGCGTTAGTATCAACATGAACGCAGAAACATGTGATGATGTTGGTGAACTGATGAAGTTAATGACTAACGCAGGACTTAAACCTAGCATTGTACAAACTGCTAAAATGGACGACCCAGAAAATCCAGGAAAAGATGATGTTGTTGGGGACCAAGATCTAAATGCAGGAGTGCTAGGAGGAGTAGGTGGCGCAGTAGCAGGACACATGTTAGGTGCACCTCTAGGACCTATTGGCAGTATGGCAGGCGGAATGCTTGGTGGTGCAATAGGTGACAAACTTACCGGCGACGGCTGGGTATAACAACTATAATAAATTAAAGTCGAACTCACATAGGCCCTTAGGGGCCTATTTTTTTGGTTAAATAGTATTATGAGTACTTCTTTAGATGGCGTATTAATTAAAAAAGCCAATAAAACAGAAACATATACAGATGCACAAATTGAAGATCTTGCAAAGTGCATGGATCATGATAATGGTTATTTGCATTTTGCACGAAATTTTGCTTTTATTCAACATCCTGTAAAAGGCAAATTACTTTTTGATCCTTTTACTTATCAAGTGCGTTTGTTAAAAAGTTATCACGATCATAGATTCAATATTAATATGTTACCAAGGCAAACAGGTAAGACTACCACTGCCGCGATATATCTAGCATGGTATGCTATGTTCCATCCTGATCAAACTGTGCTAATTGCCGCACACAAATATACAGGTGCACAGGAAATTATGCAACGTATTAGATATGTTTACGAATCATGTCCTGATCATATTAGAGCAGGTGTAACCAATTACAATAAAGGTAGTATGGAGTTTGAAAATGGTTCACGTATTGTTAGTGCTACAACCACAGGCAATACAGGACGTGGTATGTCCATATCATTACTATACTGTGATGAGTTTGCGTTTGTAAATCCGAACATTGCAGAAGAATTTTGGACTTCAATTTCACCAACACTAGCAACAGGTGGTCGTGCAATTATCACAAGTACACCAAACTCAGATGAAGATACTTTTGCAGTAATTTGGAAAGAAAGTCAAAACAAATATGATGCACATGGCAATGAACAAGAAGTAGGCATAAATGGATTTCACGGATTTACATGTAGTTGGGACGAACACCCTGATAGAGATGAACAATGGAAAATAGAAGAAATAGGACGTATTGGTGAAGAAAAGTTTAGACGTGAGTATGGTTGCGAGTTTCTAGTCTATGACGAAACGCTTATTAATAGTATACACCTTGCACAAATGGAAGCGTCTGATCCTTTAATGAATATGGGTCAAACACGTTGGTACGGAAAACCTACAGCAGATCAAAGTTACGCTGTAGCACTTGATCCTGCAATGGGTACAGGTGGAGATTATGCCGCGATCCAAGTCTATGAATTGCCTAGCTACAAGCAAGTTGCAGAATGGCGCCATAATGAAACACCTATACCTGCACAAATAAGAATACTAAGAGACGTATGTACTCATATACAAGACAGTTGTAAAACCAATGGTAGTAACATTTACTGGAGTGTTGAAAACAATAGTATTGGTGAAGCCGCACTAATTGTAATCAACGACTTTGGTGAAGAAAATATACCAGGCTTGTTTGTAAGTGAACCACAACGCAAAGGACATGTACGTAAATTTCGCAAAGGATTCAACACTACACATGGCACAAAAATTACTGCATGTAGTAGATTAAAGACTATGATAGAAAACAACAAAATAACTATCAATAGTGGACCACTAATTACAGAATTAAAGAACTTTGTAGCAACAGGAACAAGTTTCAAAGCAAAACCGGGAGCTAATGATGACCTAGTTAGTGCTACTTTACTGGCTCTGCGTATGATGGCAGTGATGCGAGATTGGGATCCACGTATATACAACACATTTACACAAGCCGAAGGAGAGGAGCAATACGAACCGCCCATGCCTATATTTGTTAGCGGTTATTGATAAATATTAATATGAAAAACCTTGAGACTATTGCAGACGAACTTTTTAACAAAATCCGTGGCAGATTTCCTAATATTACAGTAGGAGATGATAAAGCCACTATTACTAATAAGCCAGGTGAAGCAAGATTTTTCGAATTTGACTTTGCTAAAGACAAAAAAGTTAGCATAAGTATAGATGAAGATTCACTTACAGTAATGTATAGTCAGGATTTATTTTCAGAAGATGAAACAACCTTAAAAAGTAAATGGTTTGATTTATTAAAAGAACTAAGAGTATTTGCAAAAAAGAGAATGCTAAACTTTGATACAAGGGATATAACAAAATCAAACTTAGACAAAAGAGATTACGAATATCTAAGCACGGAGAAACAAATGAGCGAATCAAAAATGTATGGTACAAATAGAACTAGTTACCAAGATATTGGATCAGCAAGATTAGTTGTAAAACACGCTGGACCAATTAACCATGAGAATGCCGCAGGACGCACACAAAATATACACAGCATTTATATTGAAAGCGAAGGCGGAGAAAGATTTAAATATCCACTAAGACACATGAACGGTGCAAGAGCAATGGCTATGCACGTAAGTGAAGGTGGAAATGCATATGATGATTTTGGTAAGCATATTATCGGCCTATCAGAAGAAATGAATAAACTGCGTAAATTTAAGACTTACATGAATCGCTCAAGTGTAATGGCTGAAGGTTTAGCAGGATACATGGATGTTGTAAATGAAAGATTAGCAACAGTTAAAAAGACAGTTGAGTCTTTACAACGCCAAGCATATTATAAAGAAGCATTTGAAAACTTCGAAACAACCGTGCTAGAAGAAGTTCCTGAAGATGTTTCAAACAGTTGGATTGACGAACTTACAATTAAACAGTTCAACGAAGAACTTAAAGGTGTATTTCCTTATGTTTATAACCTTGTTAAGGAAGCAAATAAAACTGAAGAACTAGGTCCAGAAGATGTAGTTAAAGAAGCACACATGGACGCACATTCAGCAGACATGGAAAAACACTTACCAAAAATTTATAAAATGAGAGATGAGCTTGTAGCAACAGGAATGGATCAAGAAGAAGCAATGGATAGAGCAATGAACCATTTTGGTTTTGATCCTGATGATGTTGCCGAGTATCTTGCAAGGAAACAAAAAGGTGAAGATCAAGTTGTTGATCCACAAACTGATTATGCTGAAAAACTAGATGCAATTATTTCTCAATCAAAGCATGAACAAGGACCAGAAGAAAAACAAGTTCTAACAGCAGAAGAACAACAAGCTATATGGGAGAAGTTCAAGCAGTGTGCGGCTGATGCGGCATCAAAAGGTGATAAAGAATTTATGTTTGCAGGTAAAAAATATAAAACTACAATGAACAAACTAAACGCAGAAAAGATTTTAGGAAAACGTACAGACGAACTAACAGCTGAAGATGAACAATTAAAAGAAGCATTACCATTACTTGGATTGTTAGTACCAGCGGCAGGTGCGGCACTTAGAACTGTTGCTCCTAGAGTATTACCAGGAATGATGAAAGGTGCAAAAAACATATTAGGTTGGTCTGCTAAAAACCCAGTTAAAGCAGGAGTCGGAGGAATAGCGGCGGCTAATCCACAAGACACAGCTGATGTAGTAGGTGGAGCAGTTGATGCAGTAAAAGGTGGAGCAGAACTTGTTGGCAAAGCAGGTGATGCAATTGACTCTGCACAAACTGTTATTCAAAATGCTGGTGATAAAGTTGCTGACACAGCAGATGATCTAAAAGATATGGCGGCTGGAGCATTAGATAATATTCCAGATTTGGACAAAGTAGTAGCAATGGGTAAACAGTATGCTTTACCAGCGGCGGTTGTAGTTGCATTATTACTAGGCGGATACAAAGTATATCAAATGATGTTTGGAGATGATAAAGCAAAAGAAAATGACGCAGATGCTACAACAATTGATATCAGTCCAAAAGGAAACGGCGACGAATTGAAGCAAAAGAACGAAATTCCACTAGAAGAGTTCATTAAGAGTTATTATGATTATACAACTAATGGCTTTCCTAAGGGTGAAACAGCGGTCTTGACAGCAGTGCAAAAGCAATATGGTGACGAGATGGTTGATGAAGCTCAAGAAGTAATGGCAGAATTACTGAAAGGGCAAGAAGAAGAAATGGCTAGAATTCAGCAATTAGCAGGATTAAGATAGCCAATTTCAAAAAAAAGTCAAAAAAACACTTGACTTTATAAATAGATTAGTGTATTATGTAACAAGTAATGCACTATTTAGGCAGTACAAAACAGCTATAAGGCAAAAATTAAGGAGGCTTATATTATGGCAACATTAGCAGAGATCAGAGCTAAACTGAAAGAACAAGAAGCAAACACTGGCGGCAATCGTTCGTCAGGCGGTGACAACGCAATTTTCCCATTTTGGAACATGCAAGAAGGACAGAGTTCAACTCTAAGATTCCTTCCAGACGGTGATGATACAAACACTTTCTTTTGGAAAGAACGTTTGATGATCAAACTTCCATTTGCAGGCGTAAAAGGTGAAACTGATTCACGTCCTGTACAAGTACAGATTCCGTGTATGGAAATGTATGGTCAAACATGTGACATTCTAAATGAAGTACGTGGTTGGTTTAAAGATCCAAGTCTTGAAGATATGGGTCGTAAGTATTGGAAGAAACGTTCATATGTATTCCAAGGTTTTGTAACGGAAAATGCACTGAATGAAGATTCAACTCCAGAGAATCCAATTCGTAGATTTATTATTGGGCCACAGATTTTCCAAATTATTAAGCAGGCGCTTATGGATCCTGATATGGAAGAATTGCCAACAGATTATACTGCTGGTGTAGACTTCCGTCTTAATAAAACAAGTAAAGGTGGATATGCAGACTATTCAACATCTAATTGGGCACGTAGAGAGCGTCCACTAAATGATGCTGAAATGAAAGCAATTGAAACTCACGGATTGTTTAACATGAGCGACTTCCTTCCGAAGCAACCTTCCGAAGTTGAAGTAAAAGTCATGAAGGAAATGTTTGAAGCATCAGTCGATGGTGAAGCATATGATATGGATCGTTTTGGTCAATATTTCCGTCCAGCGGGAATGGCGGCAAGAACAGGTGATCCACAAGCAAAGGCAGGAACTCCTGCTCCAGCGGCACCACCAGCGGCTCCAGCAACTCCAACTCCAGAGCCAGAAGTAACTGCTCCAGTAGCAGAAGCGGCTCCGGCGACAGAGGCACCTGCACCGTCAGGTAAAGCTGAAGACATTTTGTCAATGATTAGAGCACGTCAATCATAAAATAAAAAGATGCGTAGGGGAGCAATCCCCTACTAGCTTATAACAAGGAGAAACTATGGCTAAATCATTTGATGTTAGTAAGTTCCGAAAGGACTTAACAAAAAGTATAACAGGCATGAGTAGTGGCTTTAATGATCCTACAGATTGGATTAGCACAGGCTCATATGCACTTAACTATCTTATTAGCGGAGACTTTAACAAAGGTGTACCACTAGGTAAGGTAACAGTGTTTGCAGGTGAATCAGGAGCAGGTAAAAGTTATTTTTGCTCTGGTAACATTGTAAAACACGCACAGGATCAAGGTATCTTTGTAGTTCTTATTGACTCAGAGAATGCACTTGATGAAAGTTGGCTACAAGCATTAGACGTTGACACAAGTGAAGATAAACTTCTTAAACTTAATATGTCAATGATTGATGATGTTGCTAAAACAATTTCAACATTTATGGCAGACTACAAAGCAATGAACGAAGAAGATCGTCCTAAAGTTTTGTTTGTAGTTGACTCATTAGGTATGTTACTTACACCTACTGATATGGATCAGTTCCAAAAAGGTGATATGAAAGGTGACATGGGTCGTAAGCCTAAACAGTTGACAGCACTAGTACGTAACACAGTTAATATGATTGGAAGTTACAATGTAGGACTAGTATGTACTAACCACACATATGCATCGCAGGATATGTTTGATCCAGATGATAAGATTAGTGGTGGACAAGGTTTTATCTATGCATCAAGTATTGTTGTTGCAATGAAAAAACTTAAACTGAAAGAAGACGAAGCTGGCAATAAGATTAGCGAAGTACGTGGTATTAGAGCAGGCTGTAAAGTAATGAAGACACGTTACAGTAAGCCTTTTGAAGGCGTACAAGTTAAGATTCCATACGAAACAGGTATGAATCCTTATAGTGGTCTTATTGAACTGTTTGAAAAGAAAGGCTTGCTAGAAAAGCAAGGCAATAGACTAAAATACGTTGACTTAAAAGGAGAAGAACATCTTGATTATCGTAAGGCATGGATGGAACCTGATAAAATGAATATGATAATGTCAGAATACAATGAGAAAACTGCACCTATGGTAAATACCCAAGATGATGAGCCGGTTGAAGAGGCGTCTGAATTAGTTACAAACGAACAGGAGTAAATGTTATGGATAGCAGTTTAGTTGTGGATATGTGGAACACGTTCAAGGATAGTATTGATAAGAAAACTATCGAGACTGTTGCAGAGACTTATGTAGATACATGTGCTGATTACGGAGCAGATGATCAAACATTTAGAGATGCATTAGGAAGTTGCGATGTTCTAGATCAAGCAATTAATTATTATCTAGATCTTGACGAAGAAGATCCGGATGATGAAGACAATTGGGAAGATTAAATGGGATATTACTCTGAAGTAGCTAGAGACATAAACAAAATACCCGAAGCAATTAAGTTCTTTGAAGATCAATTAATTGAAGCCCGAGGTGAAGTAAAGCTGAAGGGTAACGTTGAACGTGCCGCGGCAGAAATGCCCGGCATCGTTGAACATAGATTTAATCAACTACAAGAAATCGAAGCTATCCTAAATTATCTAAATATTGAACTACGCAGATTGCGTAGTTCCTTTTTCAAAAAATATCTTGAAAATTATCAACGTGCTCTGTCTAGCAGAGATGTTGAGAAGTATGTTGACGGCGAAGCAGACGTTGTTGACTATGAAAAGATTATTAATGAGTTCGCATTACTTCGTAACAAATGGCTAGGCTTATTAAAAGGTCTTGATCAGAAACAGTGGCAAATAACAAATGTTGTTAAACTGAGAGTTGCGGGTATGGAAGATGCCAGCTTATAAATTCCAAGTACCAGCAAATTCAAAACAACTACGCGGACAACTGTTTATAGATTTATATAAAAACTATGATACTATAACAATTGAACGTCCTGAAGAAATTCAATTAGATAGATTTTTAGCATTCAGTCATCCTTTTGATGATTGGGTATTTGATGCGATATCAAAAGATAGACGCATAAATTTTTTCCATATAGATAACGGCTACATTGGAAATCATAGGCACAAAACTCCAGAATATTATAGAATTAGTTATAATTCTTTACAGAATACAAAAGTATGTCCTCCTGTAGATAAAAGTAGAATCGGATATTTAGAAATAGACGATAAGTTATGGCAAGATTGGAATGAAGAAGGAGATTACAACCTTTTAGTAATGCCCAACAACAGTAATATATTTAAATACTTAGGACAAGATTATCATACATGGCGTACAGATACAGTTCGGCATTATGATAGTTTGCCAGAGAAGTTAATTATAAGAGAGAAAGAAGGAAAACGTAGACAACGGTTCCAAGAAATTTTACCTATGATGAAAAATGCAAAAAAAGTTATTACATATCATAGTATGGCAGTAGTAGAAGCATTATGTTTAGGAAAACCTATAGAAGTGCTAGGACAAAGTGCAGTTCAACATTGGCAACGCAAATTTGGTTTTGATAGAACACCTATGCTCGAACATATTGCACACAGCCAGTTCAGTAGGCAAGAGTACGAAAACGGAACTGCATGGGATATAACATTCAAATATCAGGTTGGCAAAGATGTATAATGAAATAGATGGATGGCGCACAATTCAAAACGATATATGTTTAAAAAGTGCAAAAAAACAAGGTAATGGTGATATCAACAATTATCAAAACATAGAATTAATGACAGCAATGAGTTATTGTGCCAAATGGCGCACTGCTGTCGATGTTGGTGCCCATGTTGGCATAACAGCCTATCAAATGAGCAGAAGTTTTGAACATGTACATGCATTTGAAATAAATCCAAAAATATACGAATGTATGAACTACAATTTAAAGCAAAGAAATGTTACAAATGTAACAACATATCCAGTTGGTTTAGGTGCAAGGAAAGAATCTGTAACAATCAAAACAACAAACAAAAGTTTTAGCACACATATTAATCCTAGTCAACGCGAAGGCAACACACCAGTTATGCCTTTAGACTTTTATAATCTTACAGATGTAGATTTTATAAAAATTGATGCAGAAGGTTATGAACCGTTTGTAGCACAAGGCGGAATAAAAACAATAGAACGTTGTCAACCTATTATATTATATGAATGCAAAGACCATCCACAACGATACGGATTTCATGCTGATAGTATTAGGCAAATACTTGCACCTCTTGGTTATAGAATGATTCGAAAGATTGGCAGAGGTGAAAAGAATGCCATTATAGGATACAGGCCGGGGATAGCAATTGATGTTTAGATTACCTGCATTACAAGGAGAGTGTTCTCCTAAAAATGAACAAGACGTAATTTATTTTAGTTGCGATTATGATTATTTTTACAAACATGGATTTGCACTTGCAAAAAGTATTTTTGGTACTATAGGCTGGGTACACGTACATGTACATATTATTAATGAAGGAAATATAAATCATACTTTATTAAATCAGTTTACACAACAACACAAATTTACATATACATGGGAAGATGTAAATGCTGATTTTTATGTAGCACTACCTAAAAATAAACATCGTATGCGTGAAGGCATGAGTATTTTTAAGACAGCTGATATTGATTATATTGCCAGAAGAACCTATCTTGCTAGTGTTAGATTTATGCGTCTTAACCAACTATTTAAAAATACGGATACACATGTATTACAAATTGATTGTGATAGTATTTTACGAAACGGTTTCCATCAATCAAAATTTAGAGATTTAACAAAACATGTAGGCGTTATGCCTAAGCCAAAAGATCCGGCAGTGTTTATTGCAAGTGCTCTAACTTTAGGACTAGGGTCTAACGGTATGCAGTTTAGAGATTTATTTGCAATAAGACTAATACAAGGTTTTGAAAAAGGATGTTATTGGTATATTGATCAAGACGTGTTAAAAGATGTTGTACGTGAATGGAAGGTAGATTATAATTTACCATATCATGAAATTCCATATAAATGGAATGCATGGGGAATTAAAAAAGATGATATCTTTAGCACAGGTAAAGGTAACAAAAAGAATGATATAAAATACAAATCAGCACAATTAAAATGGCTACCTAATGATCTATATCATAAAACTTTAGAAGAAATAGCTAGAACTAAAAATGGAAATTAATCAAGGTTTTATAATTTATTTGTCAAATTATTCAGATAGTGTTAGTATGGCTAATCGTGCTATGGAAACAGGCACAATGCGTGGTTGGAAACTACAACTATTTGAAGGTGTTAATGGAACACAAACTGGCTTAGCAGATTATAACTTAAAACCTAACAATCACAAAAAAGCAAAGAGATTGTTAGAACGTCCAGGTACACAAGGTTGCTTTCTTAGCCAATGGTTATTATGGCAAAAATGCTATGCTACAAATACACCTATTTGTATATTTGAGCATGATGTGATATTTAAAAAACCAATGGGTGAATATATTGATTGTGATGTATATAAGTTTGAAGGATTCAATAAAGCAAAACCAATTCCAGCAGGCAATTGGTATGAAGGTGCAAGAGCATATCGTATTACACCAACAGGTGCTAAAAAAATATTAGACTGGGTAAATGCTAATGGCGTTATGCCTGCTGATTGGATGTTATGTGATGGTATAGTAGATATGCAATTCGATAACTACAATAAAGTTACATTTAAAACTGATGTTAGTTTTACAAAGGACTTAAAATGAAAAGAATGATTTATCAGGTAGCAGTTGGTAAACAAAGCAAACTATATGAACATTGTATACAAAGTGTTGCAGACTATTGCAACAAATATAGCATGACACATATAGTTCAACGTGAGCCAATATTAAAAATTAGACCAGATATGACACGTACAGGACGAAGTAAAGAAGCAGTTGAACGTCTTGGGTATATGCCTATATACGAAAAAGAAAATGCATTTACATATCTAAATGAATATGAACAAGTTGCAATAATAGATAGTGACATTTATATTAGACAACAAGCGCCTAATATATTTTGGGATCTTACAGATGAATATGCATTTGGTGCAGTAGCAGAAAGAGAGCTTCCGTGTGCTAAAAAATACAAAAGCAAAATTAGAAAATATTCAAAAGCCGCATTTGAAAATTTAAAAGATGTAGACTGGAAGTGGAATGAACTAGGTGCTGAATTTTATAATATGGGAATGATGGTGATTAATAGTAAAAAGTTTTTACCATATCTCAAAGGACAAACAGCAGAACAATTTATACGCAGACCAGAGTTCAAAGACTTTGTTGATGGTATAGGTTATCGTAAATGGTCAACAGATCAAATGCTACTAAATTATTGGGTGAAGAAAGAAAAGATTCCTACCCTTAATATGGATTGGCGTTGGAATGGATTATTTAAAGGTATAGATGATAAGCAAATACCTAATGCACATTTTATACATTTTTTCTTAAAAGATTTGTTACCACAAAAAGGCGAAAACGTGCAAGACTTAATGAGTGTAATAAATTGAAACATTTAGTAATGAGAGCATACAGCACTGTTAAGAAAAACTTTCATTACGGTGCTCCAGGTTTAGGAGATAGAATACACAGTATTCTGCTTTCATATAATTACGGATTAATGGAAAATAGTCCTGTAACATTACATCTTACAAAGTATCAGTGGAATAGACATAAGCCGGAAAGTTGGCCAGAAATAATAAATTTGTTTCCTAAAGATAGTGTTGCAATAATGCCACACCTTGACTGTGAACCAAAAGATAATACAGACTTTGTAAGTCATGTAAGACAACAAGGTTTTGATGCACACGCACAAATATACGCAGACTATCCACAACGCTTTGAACCTAAAGAAGGAATAGACCTTACTGCATACTTGCGTTACTTTCCACAACTTGATGCAGAACCACAAGATATAAAATTACCCAAAAAATTTATAACTGTACAATTTGATAGTACATCTAAGAAGCGTATGATCAAACCAAATCAACGGCAAGCAATACTTGACAAGTATAAAGATTATGAAGTAGTTGTTGTAGGCGGAGAGTCAAAAAATATACTTCTAAGAGATAGTTTAAAACATATTGCATATGCAATGTCAAAGGCAACTTATCATGTTGGTGTTGACAGTGGATTTCTGCATATGTCACAAGTTTACTTTGCTCCAGAGAACATTCACATATATACTTTAAGTCCTAAAGACCGCTGGAGTCATCACATGCATAGGGCTAAAGACAACGGGATTAGAATAAATGATGGTATCAATTGAAGTATCTGTTGGTGAATTATTTGATAAAATTACTATACTTAAAATCAAACAAAAGAAACTTACAGATAAAGAACAACTAGAAAACGTAAACAAAGAACTTGCATATTTAGAAAGCAAGGCATTTAGTAACGATCCAGAAGTTAATGCACTAGTTACAGAATTAGAATCAATTAACGAACAACTTTGGGATATAGAAAATGCTAAACGTAAATGCGAAGCTGATAAAATTTTTGGTGCAAAATTTGTTAGACTAGCGAGAGATGTTTATATAAAAAATGATGATCGTGCTAAAATTAAAAAAATGATTAATATAATTACAAAGTCAGATGTTATAGAAGAAAAGGATTATACAAAGTACTAATGAAAAAACTTTTTATACATATTCCAAAAAATGCAGGCATGACTATCCGTGGCAGTGAAGTATTTCAAGATAAAATTGTTCCTGTAAATCGAAAATGGATTTCAAATTTTAAAGATTTTCATGAGACAATGAAAAGATATAAAGAACGTGATGTCAAAGGAGTAGAACATGCACGTTGGATAGATGTTAACTGTGTAATTACAGATCAATATCAAGCGTTTGCGGTTGTGCGTAATCCATGGAGCAAAGTTGTTAGTAGATATTTGTTTGCAAAAGAAGCAGTGCAAAGAGGAAATATTGATCCGTCATATGCTGACACAAGATCATTAGAACATTTTTTATATGAACGTGGCAAATGGTTTGATAAAAAATACACTTGGTATAGAGCTATTAGAGGATGGCATCCGCAGTTGGATCATGTAACAGATAGAAACGGTAAAGTGCGTTGTGATATATTAAGAGTAGAACATCTAAAAGAAGATTTACTTAAATACTTCAATATGACTGAAATGCCTAGATCAAGAAATGTTACAAGTATTAAAGAAGACTATAGAACTTTATATAACAATAGCACTTATGAAAAAGTTGCTGAGTGGTATAAAAAAGATATTGAGTATTGGGACTTCGATTTTGATACAGGTGCAAGGAAAAACATATGGAACTTAACAAATATAAATTAGTTGTATTCGGATGTAGTTTTACATTTGGTCACGGTTTACCAGATTGCTTAGATGTAAACGAAAAAGGTCCAGGAACCTTACCTAGCAAAATGGCTTGGTCCAACCATTTGCAAACATTTGGTAAATTTCATTCACTAGATAACAAAGGTATACCGGGTGCTAGTAACAAAATAATTCTAAATGAAATAGTTAATTATGATTTTAATGAACCTACAATAGTTATTGTACTGTGGAGTAATTTTGAACGCAAAACTATATTCAAAGAATATAAACCTTATAATGCAAGGTTAAGTATAGGTGATAATTTTAGTGATCATAAATTGCATATGATGCCAGCATTCATTTATAAAGATCATATGCCTGAAGATTTTTGGAAAGGGTTTACACCTGAACAAAAAGATAATTATGCTAAATTAATACATCAATGGTACACAGATTATCATTACGATCATGACTGTGTATATGAAAATACAATTCTAATAAATTATGCTCACGCATATATGCAAAGTAAAGGTGTCAAAGACTTTCATCTTATTAATAAACATAATATTAACAAATATAAAAATGTTTTTAATAATATGAAAATCGATACACTGCAAGCAAAAACATTTCATCACATGAAAGACTTCCATATTGACGATGGACTAGATAAACAAAGACACACTAGGCCTCATCCTGGAGTTAAAAGTCAGATACACTTAGCAAAAAATATAATGAAATGGTTTTTTAAATGAATATAGCAATTTGTGTAAGTGGTGTAAATGATAAAAATAGTATTATTGTTGATCAATTAAAACTCAAAATACCTGGTGTTAATTTTTACTATCATACTTGGACTAATCGTACAAATTTAATACCTGAAGAATATCATGATAGATTATTTACAATGCATTATCCAAAATGGCACTATCACCCTATGGAAGTCAAACCGCCATCTAAGCATGCCAAGTACGGACAATACGTAAAGTCTAAAGAATTATTTGATGATCTATATTTTGGCATAGCACCAATCATTGCCCATGCAGATATTGTATCAAAGATTCCGTTACATCATGATCTAATTATAAGAGTAGACTGGAACACAGAAATTGATAGTAAAGTAGATCTGCATAATTGGATTAGAAAGGCTTATGAAAAAGGACCTGTAGGTTTTTTAACAAGACCAAACAGAGGACCTAATTTTGGTTCGGGGCAAATAGAAGAAGTAGATAAAAATAATCCTCATGATGATTGGTTTGGATTTTTGCCATGTGATTTTATTATACATCATCGAAAACATTTTAATCGTGCATTAGTTAGACAGCTTACAAAGGAGTGTAAGTTGTACCCTAATGAATGGGGGTGGTATCAGGTTATGAGTGAATGGACAAATGATATACATACCAGTATGCATGGATTTGTAAAAAAGATAAAATAAGTATTAATGTTATGATTTTTTGGATAGGTTTTACAGTAATGGTTCTTAACGAAGGTTTCGTTATAATGCGTCATGTACACCCTTGGTTTGCACAAAAACGTGATTATCTAATTGAAACATACGGAAAGAATTGGAAGAGATTCCATGCAACTTTAGATTATGTTTGGATAGGTGGCGTGACACTAGGTATAGCAGTAGATATTGCAAACTGGAAATTATATTTTGCAGTGCTTGCAACCTTTTGGAGTGTTGTAGGAGTATGTGTGTATCTACCTATATTAATTAAAAAATTAAGGAAGTAATCGATATGATGTTTGGGAAGAATCCAGGTACAGATGAAACTTGGAAAAGAATACCGGAAGGAAGTATAGGTGCTGAACTTGGTGTTTGGCAGGGCAATAGTTCCGAAAAGTTTTTAAAACGTGCAAGGCATGTGCATTTAGTAGACAGTTGGTCGCCAAT
>Ga0213859_10000342_pt1 | contig 21184 bp, 17 predicted proteins | sample PICome_2_FD_160133 | JGI IMG/M metagenome (GOLD analysis project Ga0213859, IMG submission 160133) | Coastal seawater microbial communities near Pivers Island, North Carolina, United States - PICO304 | ecosystem: Environmental > Aquatic > Marine > Coastal | place: USA: North Carolina...
TCAGTATCAATTATAGATTATGAAAGAGCTGATGATTTTGATGTAGAAACTTATATTGACCCAAAGACAGATATCCTAAGTCCTATCGATTACTTTGTTGTACACAAAGCAGATAAAGGTCCTAAATACGAATTTTTTAAAGCAAAAGCAATTGAAGAAATAGTACTAGCAGATCAAAAAAAAGATTACACACCTAACACTACAATAAAAGCAAAGCCTGATACTATAGCAATTAGATGTACTAGCAGTGGTACAACTAACACTCCTAAGAAAATAGAACATACACATGAATTTTTGAAAGCAGTAGCCATGCGTAATACTTCAATGTACTACGGAAGGTTTGGTATAGGATATAATTTAAATCATGGTAGTAGTATGGCAACATATTTTTTACCTTGCTTATTTTCAAAAGATACTACAGAATGTAAAAACCTAAGGCATTTCAAAACTTATAAGTTACAACCAGATTGGGGTAAAACTATTGCAATGGATCATTTTATGATTTCATATAAAATTGATACAGAAATATGGGCAAAGAATCATTCAGATCCTAATCTTAATTTATATACTCTTGGTCCTATATCACCAGAGATATACGGCAAGTTTAAAGATGTAATTAGTATATTTGGTAGCAATGAAACAAGCGGACCTACTTTGCTTTGTAAGTTAAGTTATTACATGGAAGGAAACAAAAAACCTTTTTTCAAAGCACAAGACGATTTCTACGGTTATGAGATTATTGATGGTAGAATGCATGTAAAGATGCCAGTCTACAATACTGTACATAATACTCAAGACAAATTTGAAATTATAGACGATAAATTTTATTTCAAAGGTAGAGATGACTTATATCGAATTAACGGACTTGAAGTTGACAAATTTCATTTCGAACAACTTATGTATAAGATACTTAAAGGACATGACAAAGGACAGATTGTGTATGATCTTGTAAGACAAGAAATATATCTTGCAGTATGGAATAAAGTAAATGAGGGCAAAATTATGAAAAGATTCAATAAACAACTAGACGATGAACATAAAATTACTAAAGTCGCATCATTAAATATGAAGCAGTTTCTATCAGGTGTCAAAGTAGATCAAGAACTACTACGTGAACATTTTAGAAACAATGTTTAAAGCACACAAAGAAATAATTTGGCATTTGACTTGTACGCACTGTAGCAATTGGTTCACATATGCTACAATGGAAACTAAACTTCGTATAGAACGCTTTACATTCCATTGCCCACACTGTGGCAAATCAGGAAAATGTGAAGAAAACAACAAGATAGATAAATAACTCGACAAGAAGAATAGGTCAAATTTTTTTTTGACCAAAATTTTTTTTGACTGAAACAAAGCAAAGGAAAAAAAATGACGCAAATAATATCTCCAAGTAAATTTACAAACACAGTTGGCCTTTTAAGGTCATTTTTTTTGGATAAAGGATTTTTAGAAGTCCATACCCAAAACAGACTAAGCATACTAGCCGCATGTGAAGATCCATTCAATGTAGCTACCTATAACTACGCAGGCCAAGTGTGGCCGTTGCCGCAAACAGGCCAGATGTGGTTAGAACACGAATTATTAAGTAGCCCCGATAGTAAGGGGTTTTTTTGTGTCTCCACTTCCTACAGACAAGAGCCTAATGCAATACCAGGTAGACATGATATAATATTTCCAATGTTTGAGTTTGAGTTTCCAGGCACTATAGATGATTTGAAAGCTATGGAATATGAACTATGTGAATACTTAGGTTTCAAAAAGCCTGAAGAAAAAACATATGCAGACTGGCAAAAACATTATGAACTAGGTGCTCATGCAGAAATGGATGCAAGCCATGAAACTAAAATGTATGAACAGTTTGGTACAACAATGATAACAGACTTCCCTGAAATGACATCTCCATTTTGGAACATGAGTAGAAACGAAGGTGGTGCTACTTCTAAAAAGATAGATGTTATCTTAGGTGGGATGGAAACAATAGGATCAGCAGAACGATCATGTGATGTAGATATGATGCGTGATACATTCCATACTATTACAGATGGTGCGTATAGTGAACTATTATACAAATTGTTCTCAAAAGAACGTGTAGAAGCAGAACTAGAAAAGTTTTTAGAGTTTGACTTCTTCCCAAGAGTTGGCGGCGGCATTGGTATGACAAGAATGATCGCGGCTTTAGATAAGCAATAGAATTAATCTGGGGTGGTGAAATAGGTAGACACGCACGATTGTTTCTCGTGTGCCAAATGTACTGCAATATATTTAGCGTGGAGGTTCGAGTCCTTCCCCCAGAGCCAAACAACTATTAGCTCATAGATATGAACTATTAGATTTTATTCTCCTTACGTGTTATAATAATTTAAATATAACGTAAGGAGAATTACATGCCACCACGTAATCATAAGAAATGGTTAGCACAACCAAAAGTAGATTCAATTAGTAGCACAGCCTACAACTGCCCAGAAATATTTAAACAAGAGCAAGAACTTATTTTTAAAAAGGTTTGGGTACCTATGTGTCATATAAGCGAAATGCGTAACAAAGGCGACTTTCGAACTACTCGTATTGCAGACATAAGAGTAATTGCAATAAATATAGATGGCACAAACATACAAGCATACCATAACACTAACGACATAGATATACGTAAACCTTCTGGAACATACAGTTGGGACTTTGCAACTACAGAAAAGCCACTGCCATGTGAAGTAAAGCATGGAGGTATGGTTTGGGTAAATCTTGATCGTAATACATCACAGAGTGTAGAAGAATGGACAGCAGGAGCCTTTGATTGTATTGCTGACGCCATTGATACAGAAGAAATGGAAGTGTTCCACTACCATAAAGCAGTAATCGATACAAACTATAAACTATGGCACGATACTAACAGTGAATTCTATCATGACTTCATGCACTACTTTAATCGTGTATCAGGATTCAATGATGAATATTTTGCACGTAAGAATATACCTTTTGATAATGGTCATGTCAATGTTAGCAGTTTCACAGTCAACTATGAAGAATACGAAGGCTTTGAAGACAGGGGAGAACTATCATTTCCAAACCTGCCTCCCAACCAATGGTACATGGTTGATCTGTTTCCAGGATTCAATTTCAATCTTAGAGGCTCCGCCTATCGTTCGGACTCAGTTACTCCCCTAGGCTGTAACAAAGTCTTAATTGAATTTAGAGGCTATGGACTACGCAAAGACACTCCTGAAGAAAGACGCACACGTATCAATCATCACAATAGTATATGGGGACCATTTGGACGTAACCTACACGAAGATCTAATTGGGGTAGCAGGACAAGGTACAACCATGCGTGAAGGCACAGAAGCACGACACATCCTACATGGTAGACATGAGAATGGAACCATACATGATGAAGTTGGTATGCGCCATTACTACAGTGAATGGGGGAAATATTTAGATAAAGATCCTTATTTGGAAAATTAAATGTTGACTTTTATAAATATAGAGTGTATTATATATACACAATGAAGAAGGAATTTTGAAACATGATCAAGACTATCAGAACAAATATTTATTGTTGGCCACTGCAAAGGGGTATGTCTTGACGTGACTTTTTAACAGAAGTTATTTTAGGAGCCCCTAGTAATTAATTTTATTAGGGGCTTTTTTTATCGGTGTAGTACAATGGTAGTATAGCAGTCTCCAAAACTGAAGATGAGGGTTCGATTCCTTCCACCGGTGCCAATTTTATCGTCCAAAAGTGGTTGACATTTGTATATACAGATGTTATTATATACACATAATTAATTATTGAGAGGCACAAATGAGAACGCAACCACAGGCAATTATACAAAAACTAGAAGCAGACAACAGTCGTCTAGCAAAAGAACAAGTTATTTTAGAAGCAATGGAACAAGGACTCGACGAGTTCTTTGAAGGTGTTACTATGGCACTTGACCCACTTGTAACATTTGGTGTCAAGCAAGTTCCAGAAGCAACTGTAGACGGACAAGGTCTTGCTTGGCCAGTATTCAAAGAACTAGCACGTAAACTTATCAATCGTAGCCTTACAGGACATGCGGCACGTGATGCAATTATACTTTGCAAAGACACAGCCACAGTAGAACAATGGAACATGTTCTATCGTAGAATCCTAATCAAAGATCTACGTTGTGGTGTTTCAGAAAAGACTGTAAACAAAATTGCAAAAAAGTTTCCGCAGTATGCAGTTCCTACATTTACTTGTGCTCTAGCACACGATAGTGCTAACCACGAAAAGAAAATGACAGGTAAGAAACAGATTGAAGTAAAATTAGATGGCGTAAGAGTACTTGCAGTATGTAAAGGTGGTAAAGTAGAACTGTTTAGTCGTAACGGTAAACAGTTTCATAACTTCGAACACATTGTAAAAGAAATTGAAGAGGTGCTTGCAGTAAAGCCTGCTCCTTATGATTGTGTGTTAGATGGTGAAGTTATGAGTGCTGACTTCCAAGACCTTATGAAACAGGTACATAGAAAAGACGGCAAGCAAGCAACTGACAGTGTACTTCATTTGTTTGATTTTATTCCGCTTACAGACTTTCTAAAAGGTAGTTGGGATAAGCCACAGACCTATCGTAGTAATCTTGTTAAATATTGGGTGCTAGAAAACGAAAGCATTTTAAAGCACGTACAAGCCTGTGAATGGGAAGAGGTGGATCTAAGTACTAGTGAAGGACAAGAACGCTTTGTAGAGCTTAATAAGACGGCTGTAGACGGTGGTTACGAAGGGGTTATGATCAAAGATGTTGATGCACCCTACGAATGTAAACGAACACATGCATGGTTGAAAGCAAAGCCTTTTATTGAGATTACACTTAAAGTCGTTGACGTTGAGGAAGGCACTGGACGTAACGAAGGAAGACTAGGTGCCGTAATAGTAGAAGGAGAAGACGATGGATACAATTATCGCCTTAACTGTGGGAGCGGTTTCACTGACTCTCAACGTGATGAGTTCTGGACTCAACGTGCTGATCTCATTGGTCAGTTAATTGAAATTAGAGCAGATGCTCGAACAAAATCTCAAGACAGTGATACTTATAGTTTGAGATTTCCAAGATTCAAAACATTCAGAAGTTTTAAAGGAGAGAAAGCATGAGAAGTTTTGTAGTAGATTGTTGGAATCATATTATGGATGCAGAAGTAAATCCATTGCGTAATATTCCAGATTTGCAAGTAAGGCATATGATTATGCAAATCCTAGCATTTATGTGGTCGGCTGTTTTTGCATTGCTTATTGCAGATAGTATTTTTGTATTTGGTGTTAGTGCAATGGCACACGTACTTTTGGTGGCCGCGGTTGTAGTTACTGTAGGCACATTCAAGGTTGCTGAATACAAGCCGAGTATGTTCCAGTGGAGAAGCGATGGCTACTATTCACATGGTAGAGGCAGGACTTATACTATCTATAGAGATAAAGACGGCAATGCAGTAAAAGTACCTTTGGATCCTAATGATCCTGGCGGCGAGCATGAATAATAGTTGGCAACTACCAGGTTTCAAAATGACTAAAGAAATTGAATTCATTTGTACAGATGAAAATGTCCTAAAACATTTTCCTATCGTTCCTGCTAAAGATTGCTTGCCTGAATGGTACAAACAATTACATGCAAAAGATGATAATGGAGTACCCACTATCGCAGGATGTATGCCTGTGAGAGATATTGTCACCTCAGGATATATTATTACAAATGCATTTGAACAAGAAATAATAGGAAATACTTTTGATCTTGATGATGTTGAACAGATAGAAAAAGTATATCCTGTAGAAGAAATAGGAAAGTTCTTTGAGATACAAAATCATATGACGCATCCAGGCAGTGGTCATTCACATTCTCAGTGTCCTATTGAGCTAGAAGGCAAAAAGAAATCCTATTTTAAAATAAGTTTACCTTGGAGGATTAAAACACCTCCTGGATATAGTTGTTTGTTTATGCAACCCTATTATCACTTTGAAAAAGAGTTCGCTCTGTTACCTGCTATTATAGACACAGATGTTTGTGATCTTAATAGTGTGCATTTTCCTGGCTATCTAAAAGATCCTGTAGCACAACTTAAAGTAGGACAACCTCTAATGCAAGTTATTCCTATAAAACGTGATGAATGGAAAAGTGTTTCAAGATACGAGAAGCCTTCCAGAGCAAGTAAATTAAATTTGTACCTTCATAATATGTACAAAAGAGCCTTCCATCAAAAGAAAAAATACCAATAATGGTTGACTTTTCTACAAGTAACATATATATTATTACTACACTGAATTTTTTAGGAGATTAAAATGGCTATTCCAACAAAAAGAAGAAAGGTTGCTCGCCGATCGCCGCATATCAAACGTGGTGGTAAACTTACCGAACCTAGTTGGGAAGGTTGGGAAGATTGGGATGGCGAAAAGTTTCATAGACACGTAACCTGGGCAAGGGACTGGTATTATCAAAATTATAAGCCTGCAGATTTGTATCCATTTGTTGGCACATGGATGGAAAAGAACGGTTACACAAAAGAACAAATTAAACAAGTAAAAGCCGCTCCAGGACATGCACTTAGTATTACTGCTAGTATTTCTGCTAGGATGCTACTAAAAGGCATGCCTGACTATAACAAAAAAGAAGATGACTACTGGCAATCACTTGCTGGTACTATGGGCAAGATGGCTCCTACTACAGTCTTTTTGAAAAAACGTATTGAAGAAGCAATGCAACAAGGTGCATATCTGCTTACACAAAAGAAAGAAGTAGAAGAAGAAAAGAAAAACGTATACAAGCCTAGTATCCAAGAACGTATTAGAGAACAAGTAAGCGTTCAAATGGAAGAGATTGAAGAATGGCTAGATGGGTGGATAACAGACCCAAAGTCATTTGACCCTAAAGGGTTTAATTTCAAAAAGCATTTTCAAGATTATAGTGTGACTCAAGCACATGCACGTCAGATAGCAGGGTTCTATGACGGACAAATTGCTGAATACAAAGAGCTTTTGAACATGCCTAGTAAAGCACAAATGGCCAAATTGGATGAACATGCTCAAGACATGCTTGAACAATTGAAAGAAGGTTATTCACATCTTACTAAAGATGATACGAAAAGAATACTTGAAGCACTTACAAATATTCAAATGGCTTGTCAACTTGTTGTTGATACTAGCAAAGCAACACGTAAGACAAGGAAACGTAAGCCTAAGAGTGCTGAAAAATTAGTTGAAAAATTGAAGTATCTAAAAGTGGATAACAAGTATAGTATTGCAAGTATCAATCCTACAGAAATTGTATATGCAAATGAGCTTTGGGTATTCAATGTCAAGACACGTAAGATAGGAAAATATGTAGCAAGTAACATAGATCCACAAGGTCAGCAACGTGAAGGTAGTGGATTGAGTGTAAAAGGAACTACTATTATTGGATTCAGCGAAAAAGAAAGTATCCAAAAAACACTACGTAAACCTGAAGAAAAGATCAAAGAATTTAAAGAAGCAGGTAAAGTAAAACTACGCACATTCTTAGAAGATATTAACGCAGTAGATATTAAACTTAACGGCAGGATCAATACAGATACTATACTTCTCAAGGTAAGTTGATAAATACTTACATGAGCCAGATAGACAATATTAGACAAGGTCTCGCACACCTAGCAACCAGTGTAGAGACTATTGCAAACACACAAGCACAAGAATTACCACCCGCAACTGTAAACAGTATTAGCGGTAATGCTATCCATGGTGGTAAAATTACACTACTTAGAAGTACAGGTATAAGAGACAATGCTTCAAGAACCAGTTTGCTTGTTGAAGATGATCTTATTACAGTAGGAAGTGCTGATATAGATAATGTTATTGGCGATCTAGACGTAAGTGGAAACCTAAACATTCAAGGTAGTTTGACTGCTGGCAGTCTTCATGTCGAAGAATTAAGTTCAACACAAAAAGTTACACAAAATATTGATTTCATTGCACAAGGCGGAAGTCTTGATATGATGGGTATGCAATGGAGAAAAGAAGGTGAAGCAACAAAGCAAATTGTTTGGCGTGGTGATAGATTCTATGTTAGTAACACAGTTGATTTACATAGAAATGCTGTTATTGAAATAGATAATATACCTGTATTAAGTGCAGATAGATTAGGTGTTACAGTAAAACATAGTGAATTAGAAAATGTTGGCACACTTAACAATTTACGCACATCAGGTGATCTTACAATTGATGACTTCATTACATACGACAGTGGCATGATGCGTTTAGGTATTGGATCAGAAGCCGCTAACGCACAATTAAGTGTGTCGAGCAACGAAGCAGAATTTGTAGTTGATCCTGATTTTGATCACGTAAGAGTTGGTGCTTATACTACAAGTAAAATGAGTTTACTTACTGATAACAAAGAACGTATTGTTATCAAAGAACAGGGCGGAGTTGAAGTAAAAGGTACATTAGGCATAAAAGTAACATATCCTGGAGAAGATGTTGACTTGCAAGTTGCCGGTGCAATAAGATTTCAAGATAAAAAAATGGCAGTTGCAAATGAATTGCCAACAACAGGTAATCACAATCAAGGTGACATAATCTACGATACTAATCCAGTAGCAGGTGGATATCTTGGTTGGGTGTGTATTACAAGTGGAACACCTGGTACATGGAAAAGATTTGGAAAGATTGAAGAATGACAGCATTAGTAAACATTAGTGCAGATAATGTACAAGTAATTAGAGATGGTTTAAATGATTTAGGAAATGCTCTTCTTTCCATTAATGCACTTGTAGGTGATGACACAACATCAAGGTTAATCATTGACGGAGATGGTATACTTAGAGTTCAAGGGAATACAAACACAGTATTTGAAGGTGCAGTAGGTATAGGTGTTTCAACAGTAACTCAAGGTATTGCATTAGAAACTAACGGCCCAGTTAGATTTCAAAACAAAAAGCAAGAAGTTGGAAATAGCATTCCGACCATTGGACTTTACAATCAAGGTGATATAGTCTGGTGCGATGCTCCTACTCCAGGCGGACATTTAGGTTGGATATGTGTACGCACAGGTACACCAGGCGAATGGCGATCGTTTGGTACAATTTCTGGTTAACTTCCAATTTAATCCACAAAAAAGAGTTCATAAATATTATGCGATGTAAAACTATGAGTTTACATTTTTAAAATAGATAGAGGCAAAATAAATGATAATAGACCAAAAAAAAATAGATAAAATAGAGGCTCAGGTAGCAATCTGGGATATGTTCGCACGGATCGTGCCTATTGTATTCCTAGTATTTGCTTTAGGATTAGTATGTTTAGGCATTATAGATTGGGAAGAGGCATTCTGGGCGGCACTAGGAGTATTTGCTATAACAGCAGTAACCTGGTGGTTCTGGACAATATATACTATAAGACTCTTAGTACAGACATTACATAGAGCCAGTAAAAATTTAGGCGAAGTTAGGGAAGAATTTAAAAAGATTAGTAAAGAAGTACACGACACTAAACCTACTAAATAGATTTATGTTAGTAATTGGAAACGGTGTCAGCCGTAAAGATATCCCTTTAGATAAAATATACCAAGAAAAGATAGGATGTAATGCTATCTTCAGAGATCATTATGTCCAGCATCTAGTATGTTGTGATAAACGTATGGTTAAACAAGCATTATCTTATCATGACACAATTTACACAAGACAGCGATGGAATGAAGAACTTGGTGTATTACCACTACCTAATTTAATTAAGAAAGGCACAGAAAGAATGGACGATCCTTTTCATTGGGGGAGTGGACCTTATGCTGTATTGTTAGGAGCAACCCTTGATAGCAAAATAAATTTATTAGGATTTGACTTATACAGTTATGATAATAAAGTCAATAATATATATAAAGGCACTGAAGGTTATAGCAGTGCAGAATCACATGCAGTAGATCATAGTTATTGGGTATATCAAATAGCTAAGGTATTTGAATGGTTTCCACACAAAACTTTCAAGATCTATAATAAAAAAGATTGGAAAATGCCAAAAGAATGGAATTTGGCTAACGTTTCACTTGACACACTTGACAAATTATAGTATAATAAGTACATGATACACAGAGGACTTAGCGTCAACCCTCCTAATTCTGCCGCTACAATATAGGAGAAAAATATGGCTTATTACAGTACAAAAACATACGGACACAACATCGGACTTTCAGCGGTGTTCCGTCAACCAAATGCAGATCACTCACATTGTCATCTGCTTCATGGGTATAGTCTGCAATTTAAATTTACATTTGGATGTGCAGATCTTGACAACAAAAATTGGGCTGTTGACTTCGGTGGCCTTAAGGCTTTGAAGGCATGGCTCGAAGACAGTTTCGATCACAAGACATGTATTGATATTAATGATCCACACAAACAAGACTTTTATGATTTACAAGACAAAGACTTGTGTGAAGTAAGAGAGTTTGATGGCGTAGGTGCAGAGAAGTTTGCCGAACACGCATATAATTTTGCAGACAAGTTAATAAGAGAAGCAACTAACGATCGTTGTTGGGTTGAATCTGTCGAGTGTGCAGAGCATGGAGCAAACAGTGCAATCTATACTCCCTTTGAATCACAGAAGTATAGATTCAATGGCTAAGATTGATAAAAGTCAATTCACAAAAGCACAATGGAGATTAATACGTGATGCCAGGCGGCGTGAAAAAGATGCACGTCGTGAAGAAAAGGCACGAATTAAATTAACAAAAGATAATCCCCCGGTTGAGCCCGTAATACCTCCGCAAGAGCCAACGGTAAGCTCTCGAGTAGAACTACATCAAAAACATAATAAAAATTTTGTAGTCTGCTTAAAACATGGCAGTAAGTACTCATCGGAGTATGTCAACAAACTTTACAATATGTGCAAAAGGCACTTAACAATTCCTTTTGAATTTGTATGCTTTACTGACGACCTACGTGGTATAGATAATAATATAAAAACTATCACACTAAAAGAAATTGGGGTTTCGGGTTGGTGGTATAAGCCAATGTTTTTTGACAAGAATTTTCCTCTCGATGGTACTTTACTGTACATGGATCTTGATATAGTAATTTGTAATAATATAGATCATCTGTTTACTTACAATCCTGATAAATTTTGTATTATTAGAGACTTTAATAGATCATTACGTTCTGATTGGAACCGTATGAACAGCAGTATTTTTAGATTGAAGTCTTGCTCGATGGGATATGTGTATGATGAATTTATGAAAGACCATGGAATGAACATGCGAAGATTCCACGGAGATCAAGATTGGATATATGAAATGGTCGGACCTAAAAAACAAGAATGGTCATTCTGGCCAGATGATTGGATTCTAAGTTACAAATGGGAAATGCGTGATAGAAATGACTTGGTTAAATTACATAATCAACCACGTAACTTTAGAGAGAAAAAAGAACCAAAACTACTTCCTAGAACTTGTATTGCAGTGTTCCACGGAGAGCCACATCCACACCAATGTGAAGATGATTGGGTCAAGGAGAATTGGAAATGATGTTTATATTTGATGTAGACGGCACACTTACGCCTAGTAGAAAAGAAATTGATAATGTATTTAAATGGTGGTTTCAAGAAAACATTCAAGATTATTGTTTTGTAACAGGTAGTGATAAAGATAAAACTATTGAGCAAATCGGCTTAGATATGTTCGTAGGAGCCAAATACAGTTTCAATTGTAATGGCAATGATGTGCATTTTTATGGTAGGCAGGTGCATACTAACGATTGGACACTACCTGAAGAAACTAGAACTTGGTTAGAAGAAAAATTGACAAGCAGTAAATTTGTCCTTAGGACTGGTAATCATATTGAAGAACGTCCTGGTATGGTAAACTTTAGTATTGTAGGTCGTAATGCTACACAGGGTGAACGAAAACTTTATGTAGAATATGATACAAGCAATGACGAAAGAAATACTATTACTGAACAATTTAATAAACAGTTCCCAGAATTAGATGCAAAAGCAGGAGGAGAAACTGGTATTGATATAGGACCTAAAGGTGCAGATAAAAGCCAAGTGATCAAATTTATAGATGATGAAGAACTTATATTCTTTGGAGATCGTATGGATCCTGCAGGCAATGACTATCCTTTGTATAAAATTATACTTGACAAAGGGCTAGGAAAATGCTACAATGTACAGGATTATAATGAAACATGGAAACTATTAAAACAGTATGTATAAACGTATAGGCTTTGCATGTAAGTACATGCATCCAGATCAAACACAGAAAAAGAAACTACTTGAAGAAATTCAACGACCACTAAATACTAGGTGTACAACAGTTCGTTGGCTTAACAATCAGACACGTGATGTTGCTGAACAACGACTGTGGGACTTGATGGTTCATAACATTCAATCTTATATGAACCTAATTACATACGTAGGAGGATTACCAAATGAGCTTCGTATGGTCCGATTGGGTAGCGATGTGCTTCCTGTTTATACCGAGCCTACTTGGAGTTATTATTGGCGCAAGCCTGATGTGGTTGCGTACTGCGAAAAAGAGTTTGCCAAGGTCGGCGAGCAAGCAAGAGCCCTCGATGTCCGATTATCGATGCACCCAGGCCAATTTACTGTTCTTGCGAGCGACAACGAAGAAATAGTTGAGAGGAGCATAGAAGAATTTGAATATCACACCGATGTCATACGCTGGATGGGATACGGGCGTACCTTCCAAGACTTCAAATGTAACGTCCATATATCAGGCAGGCAAGGTCCAGCCGGTATCAAACACGCAGTTAACAAAAGACTTTCTCCAGAGGCGAGAAACACGATTACGATCGAAAACGACGAGAACAAATGGGGACTTGACGCTAGTCTCGAACTTGTTGACACCTGTGCCCTCGTACTTGACATACACCACCACTGGTGTCGTGAAGGTGAATACATCAAGCGAACCGACGATAGATTTACTCGCGTAATAGATTCGTGGCGTGGTGTTCGACCTGTGATACATTATTCTGTGTCACGTGAGGACATCCTAGCAGATCACAATCCTGAACTACTTCCTAATATGAAAAATTTACTTGAACAAGGATACAAAAAAGCTAAACTAAGAGCACATTCAGATTACATGTGGAATAACGCAGTAAATGACTGGGCACTATCATTTTTACAAGATGCAGATATCATGGTAGAGTCAAAAGCTAAAAACTTGGCAAGTATTGCTCTACATAAATACTTAACAAAAGGAGAAGTATGGCAGGACATAAAGCATCCGCAGGCAAACCAAAGCCAAAGAACTACAAAAGAGCTATTGACGGCGTAGAAATAAAGCCAACAATGCATTATAGTTCACAAGGTAATAAAATGCTATGTGGATCATTAAATGGTGAAATGATAGTTGATGAAAATAATCAACCTATACCTTTTGCGTCTATCAAACACACTGAAATATTATAGGAGGTAACGATGATTAAAAAATGGATCGATGCACGTATGAAAGAACGTACTAGTTGGGACGGAGCAGTTCTTGTTGCATTAGGACTAATGGTATTATTTTTAGCACCATTGGCTAAAATTGCGGCAGGTGCGGCAATAATTTACGGCGGTTGGACTATCTGGAAAGCAGATTAAATTTCGTCTATCCTTAAATCAGATCCTGCTGGTAGGTTTAATAACTTACGCTGTTCAACTCCTTTACGTTGAGCAAAACGCTTAGGATCACAATTAGGGCAAACGTGGACATAGAAGTTATCTAAACGCTTCGGGTCTACTTTGCCCTTTTCTCTTTTAAATTCTTCGTGACAATCATCACATTCGAAAACTGCATAACTACGCAGACGTTTGTAAGTATGACTCTTACCTGTCTTGCTTTTACGAACATAAAAACGCACTTCTTTTTCTATTCTTTTAAACATATAATTATTTATTTACATTCGGATTATAAAAGTTTGTATAAATACATTGAGTAAGACAATGAGTGTAGTATTTTTAACAGAATCAGCAAAGGAACAAATGCAAAATATGCTTACAGAGCATAACAAACCGGCTATAAAACTAGCATTACAAGGCGGTGGATGTGCAGGATTCAAGTATGATTGGTCTTTAGAAGACTCACTTAATGACGATGACGAAGTAATAGAGCTTCAAAACGGAAAGTTTTTAATTGACGGAATGAGTATAATGTATCTAATAGGCTCTACAGTTGATTATAAAAAAGAGGTATTTGGATCATACTTTGATATTAAAAACCCAGCAAGCACAAGTAGTTGTGGTTGTGGTGAAAGCGTAGGATTTTAAAAAATGGCAAAACAAGATATTTACTTAGGTGTTGAGGGTAACGACGGAACAGGTGATAGTATCCGTGAAGCATTTCGTAAAGCAAACGAAAACTTTACAGAACTATATGCTGTATTTGGACAAGGCGGTACAATTAGTTTTACTGCACTAAATGACACACCAAATGCAATTACACCAAATGGTATATTAGTTGGAAATACAACAGGTACTGAGATACTAGCAAAAACGCTTTCAGCTGGTACAGGTATTGCTATTGATAATTCAAGCTCAACTAACATTACAATTTCTAATACTGGTGCAAATATTAACGCAGATACAAGTCCAATATTAGGTGGACCGTTAAGCGGTAACCAAGTTTATGCTATTGGTAAGATTGCAACATCACCAGAAGCTATTGCAGAATTCAATACTACTCACGGTAGTGCAATTACAATAAACGATCTTGTAACAGACAAAAAATTCCAAGATCAATACTACGCACCGAACACAACATTTGAACCAACAAAGCCTGTATACGCAAGAGCAGAGCCGGCTAACGCAAATGAATATACAAAGACTATTGCAGAATATAGAGCAGGTAATGTTGTTATTAATAATCATGGGTTTGATTATAGTATTAACGGAACTAAATGGAGATATTCAACCACAGGTTCAGCACCAACAGGATTATCTAATAACACAGACTATTTCATAAGATTTGTAAATGAAGATCAATTAAGTATTCATACAACAAAATCAGAAGCACAAAATAATAATGATACTACTCGTGTAAGAATAAACATTGCTTTAGGTACACAAACATCAGTAAGCGGCACAGACATAATAAAAGATACAGCATATGATGATGCATACTACGGATTTTATAAAACAGACGAAACATTACCAAGAAGTGCAACAGTAAGACGTCAAGGTGATGATATGACTGGTGCATTGTATTTGCACGATCATCCAGGTGACTTAGCAGGAATAGACACAGGTGATGTTGTAGACAGACAAGCGGCAACAAAACTTTATGTTGATAACAATAGTTATAGTTCAACAGAAGATCTATTTGTAACCAAACAAGGAGATGACTCACAAGCACGTACTCCAGTTGGATTAGAAGGACGAGGACTTGGTTACGCTTACGGTAGTTTAAAAGCCGCTCTAATGAAAGCGGAAGAAGTTATTGAAAGTGCACCTATTGAACCAGGTGCTTACAAACAAACAATTACATACGATAATGGTAAAGGTATAGCATTAGTTACATCAGTAGGGCCAACTACACAAAATACTGCGGCATATCATGCACAAACATATCTAAGAGAAAACAAAAGATTTATTCAGAAAGCTGTTGTTGACTATGTTGATGATACTTTTCCTACACATGTTTATGCAAAGACAAGTGTACAAAACCCAAATGCAGAAGCAATCCTAGCACGTAATAAAAAGTTTATTCAAGAAGAAGTTACATACTGGATTAACCATAACGTAGGTTTAGCTGGTGGATCAGGTATATGGAATAACTTTGATTACAGCAGTGCAAAGTGTAAACGAGATGTAGGTTATATTGTTGATGCATGGATTAATGACTTATCAAAAGGTGGTAACTTAGAAACACGTAGAATGGCGGCAAGCTACCTAGCTGGTAGACAAAATGCAGTTGGTCCTTCTGGTGTAGGTTTAGGTACTGCGGATCAAATACAACAAACAAACGCGGCGATTGAATTTGCAAAAACACTAGTACAAACTTACGTATTGGCTAACAATGCATATACATCTAAGCAAGGCAAATTCATTGTTGATGATGCAAATCTATCAGCAAACAGTTTCCAATTTTATATTGGACGAAGTAGTTATGCAAACACTTATGTAAATGGTGGTGTTGTAACTAAATCAGATAACTCAACAATAGCAGTAAGTAATTTTGTATATGATCATTTAACTGGTATTGCAACTATCACAACTGTTACTAATCACGGACTAAGTGCTACAAATGAAGTTACACTATCAGGCATAAATGTAAGCTGTACATATGAAGGTTCAGTTACAAATAAAGTTTATCCAGAAAGTTTCCCACAAGACATAACAACACTTGCATGTGAATCAGGAACAGGTGTCAGTGATGTTATTAACAGAGCTAATACACTAACTACAACAATCACAGATGTAATTACTAATGGTCTTACTGCACTAGCGGCACCAGAAAATCCTGTAGAACCTGATAATACATGTGAAAGAGATGTTGGACTTATCATCGACGGAATGATTATTGATATAGGTAATGGTACAAATAGTAACTATAATGCTATACAAGCGGCAACACGTTATTTTAGTACAAGCTCAGGTGCTAGAGCACGTATTAGTCAAGGACGTGAAACAAGAGCGGCTATATCAAAAGCAAAAAGTATTGTTAATAGTGTAGTTCAAAATATTGATCTGCTTACAGCAAGCAAAAGATTTGCAGTAGAAACAGATAACTTAACAGGTAACACATTCCAAGTTGCAGTTGGAGCAAATCCATATTACCACACATATGTTTCTGGCGGAACTGTAACATTTGGTGTTAATACATTTAATATCCAAGGATTCAATTATGATCATGTAACAGGTAAAGGTGTGATTACAACTTCTTCTGCACACGGATTAGGTGCAGGTGATGTTGTTGTACTTGATAATATTTTATTCGAATGTGAATTTGGACAAAAAGTTTATCCATCAGATTACACAACACTGATACCTCAATGGTTTGACAGTAGTATAAATGATGTAAGCACACAGGTTAAAGATGCACTAAATGCAAAATTTGATATTATTTTAGATATTTTAGAAAACGGCTTTACTGCAAGAAACAATTATACTCTTGTTGAAGGAAGTACATTTACTGTTGACTTTAGTAACGGAACAGGTAACGATAGTACTGACCAAGGTGTAAACACAAACGTAGATATCCTTCCAGGTAAAATCATCGTTGGTAAATCAAGTGGTGCAAGAGGACGTATTGTAAAATACACAAGTGGACTTGACTTAGGTGGTACAGCATACGACAGAGTAGAAGTTGTATTAGTTGAACCACGAGAGTTTAGAATAGGTGAGGAACTAGAATACGGTAACCCAACTGCTGAAAAGCAAATTACAGTACATGTTGAAACTGGTATTTACTATGAAGACTATCCGTTGAAAGTTCCTGCTAACGTTTCTATCAAAGGTTCAGACTTTAGACGTTGTCAAATTAGACCTGCTCCAAGAATTTCACAATCACCTTGGGCTAGAACATATTTCTTCAGAGACAAACTTTTAGACAATCTTAAAATTACAGATTATACAGGTGCAGATTTAGCAACAGCACAGGCTATTACTATTACAGGTACTAACGAAGCTGGTGGCGTAATTACAGTTACTCCAGCAGACAATATTGCTCCTACAGCTTGGGACGGTGCATGGTTCTACACAGACAGTGGTGCTGTTGGACTTATTTCAAATGCAGATGGCGGCAGTGATTTTGATGTTACATTAACAACTGATGTACTACCAAATCTAAATAGCATAGCCAGTGGCCAATGGCATATCAAGAAAACAGTAAACTACGGTTATCATTATCTAACAGATCCAGCTGACGCAACAAGTACACCTAAAACTAACGATCAAATGGATGTGTTCTTAATGAACGATGCTACTAGACTAGCAAACATGTCGTTCCAAGGACATGGTGGATTTGCTCAGGTACTTGATCCAGCAGGTCAAGTTCTTATTAAATCTCCATACACTCAGGTTTGTGGTTCATTCTCAGGCAGTTTGAACAAACAAGCGTTTAGAGGTGGTATGTACATTGATGGATTTGCAGGTAACCTAGAAACTAAGATAATAAGCAAAGATGACAACTATACACTTAATGTTCAATCAGATGCAGGAACTGGATTAAGAATTAGAAAACCACAAACACCTGCTCCATTCTTTATCAATGGTATACGTTATCAAGTTGATGCTATTTCACAATATGACGGTGGCACAGGTACAGCAAAACTATTAATTAATAAACTTTCAAATGAAGGCAATGGTTATACTGATGCTATACCAGGAGGCGGTACAGAAATTTATATACAAACTGCTGGTAACAGAAGTATGTTGGCAAACGACTATACACAGGTTAATGACCTAGGTTATGGTTTGTTCTGTAACAACGCGGCACTATCAGAACAAGTTAGTACGTTTACATACTACAACCATACAGCATTCTTTAGTAACAACGGTTCGGAAATTAGAGCTCTAAACTGTTCTAACGCAAATGGTAACTTTGGTTTAGTTGCGGCAGGATCAGATCCAAACGAAACTGTTGACCAAGTTACATCTTTAAGAAACATGCAACAGCCTGCTAAGGTGTTTAATGATTCAACAAACACTTACGGCTTTGGTACATTCTCGCATGCCGCAGGTGCATTTAGTATATTTGTGTACGACACAGATTACATGCCTTATCCAAACAGTTTAATTGATGTTTATACAACAACAGGTGTTACGACTTATGAAGTCACAGCAACAAGTAGAGTTGTAGTACCAACAAGTAACATAGGTGGATACACAGGTGCAACAGGACCAACAGGACGTAAAGGTGCTAATCTACCTATTTACAGATTGAGTGTATCAGGTGACACAGGATTAGAAAGTGCTATCACCGGCAATCATAATCCTAGTTTAGCAAGTGATGCTTCTCCTGTAGTTGTTATTAGAATGAACAAGAACCACTTGTTGGATGATCTAACTGGTGTAACAGCAACAAGACCGTCTACTGCGGTAATCTTTACTGAGAATCCAGATCAAGTTTATAGAAGTATTAGTTTTAACAATCAAGATGCAGACGGAACTCAATTAGCCGCAGACAGATTCCAAGTTGTTATGGATTCACCGTTTAGTCACTTAAACTTAACACTAAGAAATACTGAAGCGAATACTAATACCTATGCAGGTACAGGTACTACAATGGGTGCAACAGTAGGTGACGTTGTACTAGCTATTGAAAAATTAACAGCACCACAGATTACACGTATTAGCAACAATGATATGATATTTACCCATGCTGGTAAAACACATATTGTTGCGAACTACACAGACAGAGGTGATTATGCTACAGTTGAACTTAATGAACTAGCGGCATCAAATATTAATTCAAATAATGGACTATATACTGGTTCAGGTATCGCGGCAGATCTAAGATTTAATCCTGTGGCAACAAGAACTATTCCGTTATCATTACAAGACAACGAACCTGCAACAATCACAGTTGGTATTTCAACACTTAGAGCAAATGGACATGACTTTGATAAGATTGGTACTGGTGGATTTAACACTACTAACTATCCGAGTATTATTTACGGACAACCAACTTTAAGTGCTAATCAGGGAGCAGAAGTTAACGAACGCGGTAAAGGTAGAGTGTTCTTTGCGTCAACTGACCAAGATGGTTTCTTCCGTGTTGGTAAATTCTTTAGTGTAGACCAAGGAACAGGTACAGTTACATTTGCGGCTTCAATTGCTATTAGTAACCTAGACGGACTAGGATTTAGACAAGGTGTAAGAATTCAAGAATTTAGTAATGATGACACAATGGCAGATGGTGATCCGGCGGCAGTACCTACAGAATTTGCTACTGAAAAATTTATTGAAAAGAGATTACACTTTGATAGAGATGGCGTTATTCTTACAACTGGCACTATTGGTCCAGGTGCAGTAGCAAGAGATGGTACTACTCCATTAACAGGAAACATCAATTCAGGTGGCTTTAAGTTATATAATCACAGTGATCCGACTGCCGCACAAGATGTCACAACAAAATCTTATGTAGATGCTAGAACACCATTTGGTGAAGAAGCAATCGGAACTAATATTGCAAATAGAGCTAACAATGATATTTTAATGTATCATGGTGGAACTTATGACAACCATACTGTTACAGGTGACGTTGTGTTTACAAGTAATGGAAGTAATGTTGCTACAGCGGCAATAAGTTCAGAAGTAATTGTAAACGGTGATGTAAGTCCAACAGCAGGTATATTACAAAGTAAACTTGCAATGAATGCGGCGTCTACTAGAGCAAACGCTTCAGGTATTACACAAGCAGATTTAGGAGTAGCGGCATTTGATGACGGTGACTTTACTGTAACTGATGGATGGGTAACACTAAAAGCAAGTAGTGTTGACTTTGCTGACATACCTGATATTGCACAAAACACAGTTTTTGGTAGAAGTGCCTCAGGCACAGGTGACGCAAGTGCTATTAGTTTCGCAGACGTTGTTGAAACTGGTGGTTCATTTACTACAACAGCGGTTGCAGATAGAATTGTTAAAACAGGATCTGATGGTAGTATTGATGCACAAAAATTTAAGTTAGATAACTATGATATCTTAGACCAAACTAACTTAACAATGACAATGAAGACTCCAGGTGGTTCTACAGTGTTTAATACAGTTGGTACAGTACCAAGTAACACTACTACAACTTTCCCAGGATCAATTCAAATTGGAACAACAAGTGTTTCAGCATCGTTCTTCCAACAGAACAGTAGTTATGGTGATCCAGGTGATGCTACGCAAAATAGCAGTAGAATCGCAAGTGATTGGATGTACACTTCATTCTTAGAAGCACCAGGTGAAAAAGGAACATCAAGTACTGGTATTGGTATTGGTGCTGGCACAGGATTTAGTAGTGCAGGTGAAGTTGCTATTGTTGCTAATAATAATACAGCGGCGGTGGTATTTAAACAAACAGCAGTTACTCCGTCAAGCACTGGTGCATATGATATTGGTACAAGTGCATTAAAGTTTGGTACGTTCCACGGTACTGCAACATCGGCACAATATGCTGACTTGGCAGAGAACTATCTAGCAGACGCTACATATGAACCAGGTACAGTTTTAGTATTTGGTGGAGAACAAGAACTTACAACAACTATGTATAAAGGTG
>Ga0213859_10000343_pt1 | contig 21144 bp, 38 predicted proteins | sample PICome_2_FD_160133 | JGI IMG/M metagenome (GOLD analysis project Ga0213859, IMG submission 160133) | Coastal seawater microbial communities near Pivers Island, North Carolina, United States - PICO304 | ecosystem: Environmental > Aquatic > Marine > Coastal | place: USA: North Carolina...
CATCACAAATATAATTGCCAATAAAATGACCGATGATGATGTTACTGTTTCATTTTATGCAAGAAAATATGATTCAAATGATTTTTTTGCAATTGTAAAAGATTTAGAAATTAAAACAAAAAGACAGGAAATAATAAATTCAGATAATCCTATATATTTGTCTTTAGACGATGATAGTATAAGTGAAATATGGGCAATTTCTTCTGCTGATAACACAATAAATGTTGATATAGAATACAAACAATACACAGATCAATTATCATTTCCTACAGTAAATTTAGATGCTATAACATATTCTTTATCACAACCTCTTCTTATCGGTAGTTCAGGATCATTTGTCATTTCTTTTTCTACTAATACTTTAGAATCATTAGTAGCATCAATCAGTGTATCTGGTGATGGTGTTTTGACTTCATTACCCAGCACAATAACATTTGAAAATGGACATGCAGAATTGACAGTAACTGGTAATGGAACAGGAACAAATCAACAAATAGATACCATAACTGTCACATTACCATCTGGTGTATCAGTTGATATAGATGCGGAGGTATTGATAATTCCAAATGGTCAGGTTCAATACACAAATTCAGGAACATATAGTTGGACATGTCCAGCAGGTGTGTATTCTGTTTGTGTAGTTTGTATTGGAGGAGGAGGAGGTGGTATGACTTATAGTGGAAGTTCTGCCACGTATACTTTTTCCATGAATGGGGGAGGAGGCGGTGCTTTGGCATGGTGTAATGATATTCCTACAACACCAGGTCAAACATATACAGTTGTTGTAGGTTCTGGAGGTAGTTGGGGATATTATAGCTCAGGTTCAACTGGTGGAGGTAATAGTTATTTTATGGATCCTAATATCATCATTGCCAGAGGAGGAAATCCTGGTAGGTATTGTCAAACTATTTCTGGAGGCACTTATACTGTGACCACTGATTATGGAACCAGTGGAGGTGGCAATGGGGGATCAAGTATAACAAGTGGTTGTAGTGGTAATGGTGGCGCAGGAGGGGGCGGTGCTGGAGGTTATACTGGAAATGGTGGTAATGGTCGAGCATACCCAAACAACGGAGATAATGGTTCTGGAGGAGGCGGTGCTGGAGGTGGTGGAGCAGATACTGGAAGTGGTCATCCATACAGAGGCGGTGGCGGAGGAGGAGGAGTGGGTATTTGGGGTCAAGGATCTAGTGGTATAGGAAACGGAGGAGGAGGACAAGGAGGTTCGGGAGGAGGTTCTGGTGTTAGTCAGTATAGTGGACAGCATGGAGGATTATATGGTGGAGGCGGAGGAGGTCATGCATCTATTTACTATGGGGGCGCTGGTATGGGAGGTCAAGGCGCTGTTAGAATAATATGGGGAAATGGAAGAGCATTTCCTAGTACATTAACATACGATTTATAAATATTTACTAATATGCCAAGAAGAAATTTTAGATATCTTTATAAAGATGAAATTATACCAAGTGCTACCGAATTAAAAGGAATTTCTGAGTTATATGATTTATACACAGTAAAAGCAACTGGCAAACCTTATCCGGTAGGATTTTATATAACAGGTTCTAATTTGGATTCTGGTGTAGCGGCAAGGGGTAATGCTTATGCTGCTAGAATTGATGCTGTAGGTTATCATGTTGAAAGAACATTTACGGTAATAATAATTCCTATTGGTGATACGAATAGTGATGATCTGATCAACGTTACTCCTGTGAATACTTTAGTTTCTACTAATAGTACGGGAATATTAACTAATATTAGTTTAGGCACTATTGCCATTGTTAGATCCACAGCAGAAATCGGAAGAACTTTTATTGTAAGAGTTGAAACTGCTGAAGAGGGTATTTTATATGAAAAAACTATGACAATTATTTAAAAGAAGTAAAAAAATGAATCAAACACCAAATTTATTAAAATTATATTCTTACAAAGGCGGAGAGCCTCAATATGTTCCAAATAGAATAAGATTATCGAATGGTATAACAAGAACAAATAGAGATACTTTTAGTATTGATGAATTAACTGATGCAGGATGGATTGAAGTAGAAGATAAACCAGAAACAACAAGATATGAGAAGGCCAGATGGACTGAAAACGGTTGGATTGTCACTCCTTTAGATGATATTGAATTAGAGAATGAATGGCGCATTGTTAGAAAAACAAGAGATGAAATAATGCGAAATGTTGAATGGAGAATTTTTAGATATCAGAGTGAAGAAAGATTAGGTCTTGAACATACTGATGATATAGTTGAACTTGACAATTTTATGCAGGCACTAAGAGATGTGACAAATCAAGAAGATGTTTTCAATATTGTTTGGCCAGAATTATCTAATCATGGTCATTTAGTTGACCATTCGGAGAATCCATAATGACTATACCTAATATTTTTTCAGTCGGTGGACTATATTATAAAACATTTGCACAAAATTTGACAATTAATGAATCAATAATTTTATCGAATGGTCCAGCATCGCACCAGGTTTTACAATTACAATCAATGATAGTAAGTAATGTAGATGGTACAGATTCGGCGGATGTAACTGTCATTTTATATAAAAATGGAACTGGTTATAAAATTGTAAATACCTGTCCAGTTCCTGCAAAATCTTCTTTAGTTGTTATATCAAAAGATAATCAAATATATCTTGAAGAAGGTGATTATCTTTCTGTTGTTGCGAGTGAAGATTATGATTTACAAGCTATATGTTCATATCAAGAAATTTTTGATACCGATCAGGCAGCATATACATCAATGATTAGTTCAAATTATAATCCTGGTGAATCAGATACTATTGATATTACATTAAACAGTAGAAATATTGTAGACGGAACTACTGTAGGATATACAGTTACTGGAATAGATAGTAACGATATAACCGCAGGTAATTTGACAGGATCTTTTACTATTAATAATAATCAAGCAACTATTTCTTTTTCTTTCAATGCTGATTTAACAGTAGAGGGTCCTGAAACAATAACCATCACTTTAGCAAGTTCTGATAGTGCATCAAATCCTACTGGAAGTTTAGCATTAAATTTAACACTACTAGATACTTCAGCAACTCTTGCTGTAAATGCCTGGTTGGTTGGTGGGGTTTACACTCAAGATTTTCATAAAAGATCATTTGCTACAATGAGCAATGAAGTTTCTTACGGAAGTTTAAGTACAACAAACTCAGGAGGAGCATGTGGAGGTACTAATTACTATAAAATGATCTGTAGTTGTTTTACTGGAGTAAATACAACTAATAGTGATATAAAAGATCTTAGTACAAATGCAAATGCGACAACTTGGGGAAACACAGCATTCACACATCACAATGGTATGGCAGATGGTAATCAAGATTACCTAATGTATTATGGTGGTTTTAACGGAAGTACAAATACCCAACAGCAAACTAAACAAAGTTATGCAAGTGCTAGTTCATCGCAATGTGGTGCTGGAACCGTAACAGGAACTAGATTAGGTTTCTGCGGAAGTGATTACAATGATTATATTCAAGCAGGAGCCGGAGATAATAATAGTAACAGAACAAATGCTACGTGGAGAACAAGTATGAGTTCATGTTCAGTGACAAGTGGACCTGCTTTACCAAGCGTAATGTATGTCATGCAAGCAGCAGGTAATGACACATATAATTGTGTAAGTGGGAATTATGGAAATTCTCCTTATAACCATTTGAATCAAATTAATAGATATCAATTTTCAACAAATACTCAAACAAATAACTGGTTAGGTATTACAGGTATTGGTAGTGGTGTTAATGTTTCTGATAGAGATGATTTGTGTTTTCACGGAGGTTCAGCAAGTGGATGGCAAAAATTTAGTATAAGTTCAGGTGGAACTGTGACATATTTTGGATCAACAAGTGTAACATCTGGAACTGCAACTAGAGGGCCAGGCGTATAATGGAGAATAATATGGATTTGATTGAGAAGAAAAATTTTGACTTAGAGAATTTAGATAAAAATCTTACAGAAATAAGAGATGAAATTTCTCCTTATGTGAATAAAGTAGAGTATATGAAAAGAATTATCGGTACTCCACAAACTAAACATGAGTTAGAAATTGGTAATTTATTATTCAGTGGAGATAGTCCTTTAATTTGGTATAAACAGTGTTATTCACAAATTAACAGCAGAATGGAAGGTGTTGTTCAAAGTTATTATAAGTTAAAAAAATTAAAAGTTAAAATTAACGAATTACAAAATCAAACAAATTTAACTGAATTAGAAGAAATAAAATTAAACAAAAATCAAACTGATTATGTTAAATTAGAAGGTTATGTTCAAAATTCCATCAGTGAAATAAAACATTATTATAATGCTGCACAAAAAATGAAAGAAAGTTTTAACATACCCGATGATATTACTGATGAACAAATGAATGAGGCGAGTATTGAGGATCATATTAAAACTGCCTTTAAGCAAGCAATTCAAGATGTAACCCAACACGGAGTGATAACAAGAGGAACTTTTGGACATTTAGAACAATGGGGTATTCATCCTATGGCAGCAAAATATTATGTTCATGATTATATAAGCAGTTGTGAGGAATTACTACAAAACAAAAAAACACCTAATGTAAATCATTTATATAATTTTTTACAAGAAATGTACTTAATTCATAGAGAATTTTATAAAGACAATAAAACAAGATTGGGTATCTAAAAAATATGGCATACATAGGATCATCAGCTAGAAATACAAATACCAGATCACTTATAGACCATAAGGAATATCTAGGTTCTCATGCTGATACTTCAACAAATTCAGGATACTATACTTTCTATGTAAACTATACACCTGGTAATATTACAGTTGTTATACGTGGCATAAATATGGCTAGTTCAGATTATATTGCTACAAATGGTTCTGATGTCAGAATATCAACATCATCAATAACTTTACAAAATGATGATGTAATAGAAATCATTGGATATAGTGTTCCAAGTAGTAATGTGCTGGAAAGAAGTGATGTAAATATTACAGGAGGACAGGCAATAAATCTTGAAAAGGTTGATGCTAAGTATTATATGAACAAAAACGAATATACAGCAGATTTAAACGTTCCTGCAGGATATAATGCATTCTTTGCAGGTCCAATCAACTTCACTGGTACATTAAATGTTGAAGGCACATTGAACATCATCTAAGGGTTAAAAATGAACTACACAATTACACTTATTGAAATAAATAGAAATCTAGAAGCACAACAACAGTTAGAGCAAAAATGAGTAAAGTTCTAGATCTTGCTAACGATCTAACAAGTTTTGAGAGTAAGTATAATTCTGGAACTGGTGCTTTTGATAGTGTGATAACTGATACAATCTCCGAAAGCACTACTGGTTCTGGTGTAACGATTGATGGATTAAAAATTAAGGATACAGGAATTCAGGTAGGCGGGTTAGAAGGTGTTAACATTGATTCGAGTGGCCATGTCACGATGCCATATCAACCTGCTTTTATGGCACACGCTAACGAAGGCGGTAGTGAATATTTTGCAGGGGGTAGTATTCCTTCTTTTAGTAATATAACCCTTAATACAGGTAATCATTTTAATGGTTCTCGATTTACGGCCCCAATCGCAGGACAATACCTATTTAGCTTTTCTATTTTGTCAGGCTCTAGCGGTGATTATGGTCTTATTCAGTTTATAAAAAACGGTAGTAGTTTTGTGTTTAATATAAATTGGACACAAATTTATTCGACAACAAATAATGATAAAGTTGCTAGTGCTACAAAAATAATATCTTTGAGTGCTGATGATTATGTAGAACTAGAAATTAATTCAACCTATAATCATTTTTATTGGGATGCCAATTACAGCAGTTTCTGCGGATACTTTTTAGGTTAAATTATTATACACAAGGAAAAAAATGAACTACACAATTACACTTACAGAAACAGAAGACAAAGCATTGGCATATGCCGCAGCAAGTCAACAAGATTGGATAGACAATGTTGTACACAATCGTTGTCGTATTGCCATTGATGAAATTGTAAAACTTGCAGTAGACAAGTTCATCGCAGCAGGCGAATCAATGCCTGGTGACAAAGAACAAATTGTTGCCATTGCATTTGAACGTGGTTGGGTGAAAACTGCCGCAGATAGAAATCTGGAAGCGCAACAAGAAATGGAGAATAACGCACCGTGAGCGGAGTCCTCAAACTTGGAAATATAACATTGGGTACAGAGAACAATGGTAATATAGATTTGACCAATGTTGGTGAAATATCTTATAATAATCATCCTGCATTTTTTGCATACTTAGGCACAAAACAAACTAATTTTACCGACCAAACATATGTAAAAGTATCATATGATACAATAGATATAGACACTCACAGTTCTTTTGATATTTCCTCATTTGTTGGTAGATACACAATACCTAGTGGTTGTAGTGGCACTTATCAAATAAATGCCAGAGTTACTGGATGGGCAGAGACAGATACAAATTTAAGAGATGACCATTTATATCTGAGAAAAAATGGTTCTAATTATGAGGGTGTGGCAAACAGATGGTCCGGAAATGATATAGCACATCATTCTAATGTGTTGACAACAATTATGAATTTAAATGCAGGTGATTATTTAGAAATTTTTTATTTTTTAAATTCGGTAGACCAAACTGATAGCACAGTCCTGTCTAAAATGAGTGATTATACTCTAACTAGTGGTTGGGAAGAAGTAGAAAGATTAACAACGTTTTGGGGATATAGGATACAATAATGGCATCAGAGATACAACTCGGAGGTAAAACTTTATTTACCCAAACGGCAAACAATATGCCGGAAATGCACACAAATGTTGTGATACCAGAAGCAACTAAAACTGCTCTTGGATTGAATCAATTGCCCGCAGGAACATCAGCACAAAGACCATCAACTCCTGCAGTTGGTATGATAAGATATAATACTGATTTAAAATCATTAGAATACTATAATACGAATAGTTTATCTGGTTCAACTTGGCATTCAGTTGGTCCGTTTGTCACGGTACAATTTAATGGCAACACAGGTTCTGTTATGAAATGGTGGGGTAATTATTCAAGTATTACCAGAAATACTACTGGAAATTATACACTAACATTTGCATCAGCGGTAGATACTAGTTATGCATGGCATATAGACACCGATACAAATAATTCAAGGTCTGGCAATCATGTAATGGGAATGAGTGGTTTCAGTGGTTATTATTTTGTTTATAATTCAACGTATTTTACATTTACAACGTGTGATGTTGCTGCCACAACAAGGTCTGATTCAGAAATAATTTGGGTTTCATTGTGGAGTGTAGCATGAATTATTTAATTTTACACACAAATCAAGAAGGTTCAGTCTCCAGCATTTGCATTGCGGGTTCTGAAGATTACAATAGGGTTCAAGAATATGTAATTAAAAATAATTTGAAAAATACTATTATCGTTTCTGATGATAGTTTGCCAGAAAGATCTCTAGAATATTGTAAAATAGTTGATGGTCAAGTTATTACTGATGAGGAATATAAAGAAAATAAAGCATTCGATTTAATGAGAAGAGAAAGAACCAGACTACTCCAACAAACAGATTGGACACAAAATCGTGATGTCACTCTTGCAAATGATGCGGAGTGGGCAGCATACAGACAAGCATTGAGAGACTTGCCGAACACCGCAACACCAGAATTAGATGAATATGGTAACTTGACAAATGTTACTTGGCCGGAGAAACCAGCATAATGGCAACACTTAAACTGAATAACACAACTGTTTTCACAGAAACAAATGGAGTAGCAAGCATACCAAGTGGTGTGACGTTTCCTGCTGGGCATGTGATTCAGGTTAAGTATAGTGAATTTTTAGATCCTGCTACATTTAGTTATACAAGCACTACAGCAGGTTGGGATTTTGGGACTCAATCCACTAGAGTAGATAACAGTCATGCTGGAATTTTAACAGATTTAGAACTAACAATAACAACTAAACAAGATAATAGCATATTTATAATTAACAATTATTTTGCCGGTTGTACTAACAGTGACCCAAATGGTGCATATAATTGGGGAGCAGGAATCTTTTGTTCTTTAGATAATTATAATAGTTTAATATCAAAAGGAAATAAACATCCTAGCTATACTTCTGTTGGAGAAGTTACATATGGTAGATGGATTTATCCTCCGAATGATTCATATAGTGATGAAGATTTTTATGGAACAATTAGACATTCACCCAATCAACCCAAAAATACAAGTATAACTTATAGAGTTGTAATTGATAATCCATACACTAGTGGTGGAAACACTGTATATGTAAATTATAGGTCTGGTTATTCAAATGCCTTGTCAGAGATGGCAAAGGTAGGAGCAACAATGACTATAATGGAGATAGCAGTATGAAAATAAGTATAGTAGATGCTATCAAAATTTTAAGACCGAATTCTTCATTTGGAACAAGAGGAAATAATATTATATGGAACGATTTAAATAATGCACAACCATCCGAAGAAGAAATCCAAGAAAAAATTGCAGAACTAGAAGCAGCAGAACCAATCAGACTTCTCCGTATTGAAAGAGACCGCAAACTCACAGAAGTAGATTGGTGGACAAGCCGTGCATTGGATGGAACACCATTAACAGAAGAACAAATAGCATACAGACAATCATTGAGAGATTTACCAGAAAATTCTGCTAATGTTGCAATAGATGAAAATGGTACGCTAATCAACGTAGAATGGCCAGTTAAACCGGAGTAAACATGGGAAACTTATCAATCATCAAAGGTTTTGACAGTGAAGGAATGCGCCCAAGCAATGAGATTGTTGTAGACAAAGATGTAGTTGCAGAGACAGGTTATTCACAATTAATGATTGGACCTGTGACTGTTCCTAATCTCACTGTAAATGGCAATCTAAATGTAGTATCAGAAATAAATATAACAGGAGATATAGAAATTGGTGCTAATGGACAACTCAACATCATTGGATAACGAATGGGTAATTTAACACTGAATGGACAGACAGTATTAACACAGGTGGGTACGAATACACCTGTAATGAATAATAGTGTTTTAAACAAAAGTTTTACAGAACTTGATACTAATTCACTACAGGGACCAATTTCAAATGCAGATAATACATCTTTACCTTTATTTGGCTGTAGAGCATTTGTGTGTTGGTCAGGAAGAACTTATACAAATATCAATGGGGAGAACCTTTGCGACATAGAAAGTTCTGGAAATGTATCAAAGGTTGTTCGTACAACCACCGGAACGTATCAAATTTATTTCGCTACACCAATGCCTGATGCTAATTATGCAGTGTTACATTGTCTTGCGGATGGTTCAAACAATTTTGGACCTGGAGGACAAATTGGTGTGTATACATCAATATGGGCTGACACAAGACCGGCAAACAAATTAGCAGGGTCTTTAGTAATGCAATTTAGATATCCGCATAATAATACTGCATATGATGTTCATGATTGTAATTTGGTAATTTTTAGGTAAAAATATGGCAACACTCAAACTCAACAGTTACGAACTATTTACTCAGAGTGAAAACAATAGACCAGAGTTTGGTACTGGGGTTCCTGCTGGGTGTATACTACAAGTTAAACAAGGATTAAAAACTGATGATTTTAGTACAAATTTAGGTTATTATGTTGATGTTCCGAATTTATCTGTAACAATAACACCAAAATTCGCATCAAGTAATGTGTTGATAAATTGTTGTATTTGGGCAGTTTCTACATATTTTGTTGGACATATAGGATTATTTCAAGATGATATAGAACTTGGTCTTGCCGATGCTGCGGGAAGCAGGCCCAGAGGATTTTTACACTTTTCACATCAAGATGATGATTCTGCAAATCATGGATTAATGGTTAATGTAACAGGACAATTATTAGTACCAGTTAATGATACATCTGAAAGAATTTACAAAATAAAAGCATCATCAAGATTTGACAATGAAGGTAGTCCTACACTGTATATTAATAGGTCTGAACCTGACAGAAATACAAATACATATGACCAACGACATGTTTCTACTATAACTGTAATGGAGATAGCAGCATAATGGCAACACTCAGTTTAGGCAATCAAACAATATTTACTCAGAGTGGAAGTGATAAACCAGAGTTTGGTGCTGGGGTTCCAAGTGGTACTATTATTCAAACTGTAATTAAAAATGAGCGAATTGGTAATGGAACTTTGAACAATGGTGATGAATTAGTTGGCAACTCAAATACTATAACAAGTACATTTTATGATTTATCAATTACCACTAAACATAATAACTCAAAAATTCATCTTGTTGCACAAAGTCCATATGTTTATACAGAAACCGCTACAGGAGCAGAAATTTGGTTTGTTAGAAACCCGAATACAGATAATGTAGATATAAACAGACCTGCTGACGGTACTGGATATATTATATATGGTTCTTCTAATCATGGAGGTAGTAGAACTATAATTGCCTATGACATTCCTAATGTTTCTGCAAATACAACATTAAATTATGTTATAAGATTTAAAAGATATTCGGGGTCAAATGCTGTATGGTGGGTGTATGATAGAGGTGGATTTGGTGTATTTACAATAACAGAGATAGCAGCATAATGGCAAACATCATACTTAACGGAAAAACAGTAGTAACACAGACAGGTAACGATGAGCCGTTGATAGGTGGAAATGTTTTAATGCACAATGATGTATTGGCAAATGCTACGTTTCCTGCTGGGCATATAATACAAGTACAATCTACGAATTTATCGGATACAAATAATCAAAATTTTGACGCCTCACCACCACAAATTTCTGAAACGGTTTCATATAATAGCACATCATTATTACCTTTAATAGAAACCAGTATAACCCCTATACATTCAACAAGTTATTTTTATATTACTTTATCTGGAAGATTTGGAATTAACACAGGATACAGAAGTCAAATATTACTTACTAAAAACTGGAGTGGAGCAGGAACAAATGCGTATAATGATGGAAACTATATGTGGTATACACATTATGGATTATTCAATAATACAGGAGGAGACTTATGGTATCCAGGTCAATATGCCTACATGGATAAACATCAAGACCATACAGTTGGTGTTCAAAGAACTTATTCATGGTTTGGTGGGAGAGTTGGTAGCGGAACCCAACTATACACAGCATTAAATATGACAGTCATGGAGATAAGGGTATGACCGTATCTATAATTGATGCCTTACATAATCTAAGACCTAATGCAGAATGGTCAATACGTGGAGGTAAACTATTTTGGGCAGATTCAATTCAAACTCAACCAACCGAAGAAGAAATCCAAGCAAAGATAGCGGAACTCCAAGCAGCCGAACCACTACGATTGCTACGTATTGAAAGAGACCGTTTACTGCAACAAACAGATTGGGAAATTCAGCGCAACACTGAACGCAACATTGATAGCACAGAATTAATTACATACAGAAACGCACTCAGAGATCTTCCACAGGAAATAGAGTCAGGAAATATTTCAGCACCTACACTAGATGATCAGGGTAATTTAATTTTTGATAATTGGCCTGTTAGAGGAGAGTAATGGCATCAGTAGCAAAAGATAAAAGTATACTTGTTGGAATAAATACAAAGACATATACTAATGATATTGTTGTTCCAGAAAATTATTCAGCTATTCTTTCAGGACCTGTGACAGTTCCGAATATTACAGTAAATGGAACTTTGAATGTTGTAAATAATCTAAATGTCACATCGAATGTTGTTATTGGATCGACCGGAAATTTAAATCTCACAGGATAATATAAATGTCTAATGCAAGTTTAACAATTGATGGAACTGAAGTAATTAAGAAGGAAAATGGAGTTGTATCATTAAAAAATACAAATGCAGATACTTCTTTATCATTTCCTGCAAATCATGCAGGAATAAAAACAGCATTGAATGCAAGTGGAAGTGCTCCAATTTATGCTTGTAGGGCTTGGGTCAATTTTAATGGGACTGATGCTTTTAGTCCAAACCCTAGTACAAGTGCAATCCGTGATTCTGGGAATATAAGTTCAATTTACGAAAACGGACCAGGCGACTATACCATAAATTTTACGACTGCAATGCCTGATACAAATTATTCTGTAGTTTGCTCTGGTAGCATGGAAAGCGGTAATGTCCGAAGAGGCTCATCTGTTGGCCCAAGGGGAAACGGTTCGTTTGATAATGCCGCAGACTCTTATTCAACTAGCAGCATAAGGATTTTAAGTGCAATTTATGGGACACCATCACTAAATCCAACACTGCTTGATTTGGATGTTGTGAACGTAACGATCTTCCGCTAACCCAAAGGAATTCAAATGAAACTAGCAATTTTCCCCAATGAGACAACTATTAGTGTACTTGTACCTGCTCCTAATTGCTCACTTAGTTTTGAACAAATCTGTGCTAAAGACGTTCCGACCGGAGTACCTTATCTTATAATTGATTCAAGTGAACTACCAGCAGACCGTGAATTCAGAGATGCCTGGCAAGCAGACTTTACAAATCCAGATGGTTATGGAGCATAAATGATTACTATTAACATAGATAGAGCAAAAGAAATTAAAAAAGATAGACTCCGAGAAGAGAGAAAACCTTTGCTAGAGCAATTAGATGTAGATTACATGAGGGCAATGGAACAGGGAATCGAAACTACCAATATTGTAAATGAAAAACAAAGATTGCGTGATATTACAAATTTAGTTGATACATGTAGTTCTGTAGAAGAATTAAAATCCATAAGTTGTGAGAACACATAATGCCATTCATAGGAAATCAACCAACATCAGAAACAATTGCTGATCATAAAACATACACTGGTGATGGTACAAGAACAGTTTTTGGTGTGCAATATACTGGAAATTTTGTGTCAGTTTATCAGAATGGTATAAAACTCACAGAAAATAATGATTATACCATAAATGATTCTGGTGTTTATATTACATTTGCAATAGCACCTGAACTTGGTGATACAATAAGTTTGGTAGGTGAAAATGAAATTACAGACCTAGCCCGTAGTAGTTATGTAAGAGAGAGTTTCACTAGTACCGCTAGTCAGACAATATTTCAGCTGAATAGTAATATAAAAGCAAGTGATAGAATTAATGTATTTTTAAATGGTTTAAAATTATCAGAAATAGATTATACACTAGATTACACAAACAATCGTGTTACCTTTGCTTCTGGAAGAACTGCAAATGATGTTGTGGCGGTAGAAATTATTACTCCTGGATTTAGAAGTGATAGTCATTTTACAAGAGGAGACAAAGCACATCATCTTGGTGTTGCCAATCCTAGCAGTTTGAATAATGATGTTACCATTGATGCTGATGAAAACGCAATGATGGTTGGACCTCTCACAATAAATAGTGTAGTTACTGTAAATGGCAATTTAACGATAGTATAATATGGCAAGCATAATAAAAGTAGACCAGTTATCAGAAAAAACACAAGGTAGTGGAATAACTCTTTCTCATAGTCTCAAAAATTCAAGTGGATCAGAGATTATTAATAGTTCTGGATCAATTTCTGGCGATAAGATTCACGGTGGAACAATTAGTAGTAGTACTCTTAAACTCAATTCTTCTGGAAATTCGATCACAAAAAGTGATGGAACTACTGCGGTATTGAGTGAGAGTGGTGGAGAGGTGACTTTACAGAACATATCATCTTTTAATATTAAAAATTTCTCGGAAACAGACCCATTTGGAGACTCTTCACAAATAGCATTTTATAATTTTTCTAATTTTAGTGTAGATGATGTAATGGGTAATTATAATGGTACTATAGTTAACGGTACATATGATATGTTTGGTCCTAGTTTGTTAGATGATATTACAGACAAAACATCAATGTTATTTAATGGTACAACGTATTTTTCGATTCCTGCTATTAACATCACAACATTTAGTATATCTTTTTGGATGTGGTCAACCAACATTCAAACAGATGCAATTTTTATTTTAGGCAACCAAAATGATGGTCAAGGTCAATTAGCAAATTATCAAAGTCAATTGCGTAATTATGATTCTGGTTCCTATTATACATTTGCAGGTACTCCTCAACTATTAAATAACAAAATATACCATATAGTATGGACTGCAAATGCTACTGTAGATAATTTATATGTGAACAATGTTGATTATGGAACTTCAGGAGGTTCATCAGGAACAACACTAAACAATACTATATATGTTGGAACAGCATCTACCCAACCAGGATCTGCTACATATGCTATGAAAGGAATGATTTCTAATATTAGAATTTTTAATAAAACACTGAATACGACAGAAGTAAGTACTTTATACGGAAAGAAAAAATGACAAAAGCAGAAGGTATTGTTAAGTTTTTAGAAGTACATGGAGTTTCAGTTATGGATTTATTGAAAAAAGAAAGAAATTCCTTATTAGAGAAAACAGACACACCTTGGGGTTTGGCAGATTACCAACACCCGAACAAACAAGCATGGCTAGACTATCGTCAAGCACTCAGAGATTTACCAGAAACAGCAGAACCACAACTTGATGAGAATGGACAATTAACAAACGTCATATGGCCATTATCACCTGAGGAACAATAATGGCAGGAATACTAAAAGTTGATAAAATACAAGAAGCAAATAGTGGCCAAGGTGTTGAACTTTCTCATAAGTTGGTAGACACCAGTGGTAACACCATAATCAGTGAAAACAATGGTGTTGCTACTTTTGGTTCTTCTGTTGCTCCTAGCGCATACTATACTTTTAGAAACAAGATCATCAATGGGAACTTTGACATTTGGCAAAGAGGAACAAGCCAAACAAGTAATGGGTATGGGAGTGCAGATAGATGGAGGAGTTTTGCATCGGGCTCAACATTGACAGCATCACAACAATCGTTCACACTTGGACAAACAGATGTTCCTGGAAATCCCAAATATTATTTTCGATATGCAGTTTCAAGTGTTTCTGGATCAGGAAATAGTGGCAGATTAATGCAAAGAATCGAAGATGTTTCTTCTTTAGCAGGACAAACAGTCACATTGAGTTTCTGGGCTAAAGCAGATTCTAATAAAAATATTGCAACTGAGTTCACTAGGAATTTTGGAACAGGAGGTTCACCATCTACCACTGAAGAAGAAATTCATGTTACTACTTACAACTTAACAACCTCTTGGCAAAAGTTTACAGCAACGGTTTCAATCCCATCTATTAGTGGAAAAACAATTGGTTCAGATGGTAATGATTATTTCCAATTACTTTTTTGGTTTGATGCAGGAAGTGATTTTAACTCCAGAACCAATTCACTAGGACAACAATCTGGAACCTTTGATATTGCACAAGTCCAGTTGGAAGAAAGCACAGTTCCGACTCCTTTCGAGCATCGGCATATTGGGATGGAACTAAGTTTGTGTCAGAGATATTTTCAAAATTTCAGAGGAGATGCTGGAATGCCATATAATCGTATTTTTTTACATAAAAATGCCTATTATGAATCTCAAGCATTTATCTTCCCAGTGGAAATGAGAGATGCTCCCGCTATGTCACATCAAGGTATTTTTGTCAGGGAACTCAATGCTTCTTCTACTACATCAGCGACAGAAAGTTTTACTGCTGATAGAAAAGGGTTTCACGCCACTTCAAACGTAACAAACAATTCCAACTTTTATACATTTGTTTGTACAAACGTAAGGGCAGATGCTGAACTTTAAAAGAGAACCGAAAAAATGAATATTACATTTGCGCAATATAGAGGATATACACCAGAAGGTGAAACAGATTTTGCAATTCAATCTATTTTTGCGATTATAGATGAAGATCATGTTTTTGTACCACTAACTAATGGCAACCGCCACTATGCAGAAATCATGCGTCAAGTAGAAGCAGGAACACTGGTAATTCAATCAGCAGATGAACCAGAACAACAACCAGTAGGAGAATAAATACATTATGTCAGGAACACTATACGTAGATAATCTTCAAAGTAAACTAATGATGCATGATACAACATATTCTGATGATCTCACTATTACAGAAAATTATAGTGCATTACTTGTTGGGCCAATTACTGTCAGTGGTAATTTGACTGTTCCTACTACCAGTAATTTAACAGTATTTAATTCCATCAGCGTCACAGGTGATGTAAACGTAACAGGAACATTGGATATAAGATGAGCGGAAGTATTACAGTAGGCGGAAAAGTACTCGCAAGTCACGATAATGTCAGTGGTAAACTGAGCATGAGTGAGAATGTTGATATGTCGAATATGGTGTTTCCTGCTGGGCATGTTATCTCACATTCAATTCCGTTTTTTGATAATGGAGTTGCGTCATCAATTGAAACTAGTAGTACCAGTTACCAAGAAACAGGTATAGAGGTTTCCCTAACAACAAAATTATCATCATCGGATTCTAGAATTGTTGTCCAATTTTACACAGGGTTCGCTCGAATGATTGGTAATATTAGTGCTATTACTATCTGGACTGTTGGTAGGTCAACAGCATCATCAACTACATATGCGAGTGCAACAGATTTAACTGATGATCAAAGTTCATATTTTTACCCTGGTGCTACCAATACTTATTGGTCGCAACATTCGACTTGGATTGATACTGGAAGCTATTTGGCGGATACAACGTATTATTATCAAATATATCTAAGGTCATATGTATCATACACAACACAGTTAGCACGACAGGGTGCAACTGTTTCACTGTTAGCCTACGAGGTGAAAATATGATTGAAAAAATTGACGCAATCCGCAGTTTAGTTGGTGGTGCAATCACACAAAAATATGGAGGTGATATTATTTATCACGATGGACAGGTAACACCAACCGAGGAAGAAATTACAGCTAAGATCGCAGAACTTGAAGCAACCGAACCACTCCGACTTCTCCGAATTGAAAGAGACCGTTTAATCCAGCAAACAGATTGGTGGGTGCTTCCAGACCGTACTGCTACACCAGCACAATTAGCATATCGCCAAGCACTTAGAGATTTACCAGCAAACAGCAATCCAGCACTAGATGAGAATGGTAATCTCACAGGTGTTGAATGGCCAGTATATAGTGAGGAAGCATAATGGCAGGCACTCTTAGAGTTGGTGGAAAAGTATTAGCAATTCACAATTCGGAGACGGATGAGATAAGTTTAAATGATGTCTCATTTCATAATAAACTAGTAAAGATAGACAAAGTTGCAACTGGCACTCCTCTTAACAATAACTTCATGAATAGTAATAGTTTTTCATGGGGAAACTCTGCTGTTGAGTTAGATTATACACCAATAAAATCTGGTAATTTACTTATTATACATGGATATAACTCTGGTTATATTGACTTTAATGATGGAAGATTATATTCTACATTTTTAATGAGTCAGGATAATGGAACAACATTTATAAATGTTGCGAGTGATGTAAATGGGATGAATATGTCTGTAGACCATCTAACACATTTTTATCACTATGATGGAACTGATTTTGGTGTAGGTGGAGGCGGCACACTTGGGTATTATACTTTGCAAAACACAAATCCAATCAAAATAAGATTGTCTCACAGGGCGGATAAACAATGGAGATACTATCCTCCATGTATTATTCTTAGTTATGAATATGAAGTTATTAGTTAGGATAAACAAGTAATGGCAGGACAACTCAAAGTAGGCGGAAACATAATCGCAAGTCACAGTGGTGTAGAGGGTGCCGGAACTGTTACTTTACAGAATACAACTTTGGATAGTGGTGTGGTGTTCCCTGCTGGGCATATAATAAAAATATCACATAATACACTACAAAACACCTCAACAAATAAAACTACTGTTTCATCGTATCGGACTTGGACACCAACTAATCTTAATTGCGACCATATAACAGTAAACAATAACGCAAAACTTTATGTTCAATATCATATGCAAGCATGGGTATTTGAAGAACAAACTGGAGTTGATACGACTGGTTGGACTAAAATCTATGATGATAGAACAGGTTCTTATGCGGCTTCTACTACATACGCAGACCCAACAGGGCTACATATGAGAAGTTATGTCACAGGATGGTGGAGTTATGGTGCAACAATAAGCGTAATACGTGAAATAAATTTAACTGGTATTTTAGCAGAAACAACAGTTAATTTTAAAGTATATGGTTACAAATATAATAACAGTACTTCTGATTCATATATTGAATACAATGGTCCAGCATCTTTTAATGATGAAAGAGAATCTGTAATGACAATTTTTGAGGTGCAATCATGATTGATATTATCAATGCATTGATAGAAATTACAAAAGACACAGGTGCTCAATTTAATATTCAAGGTAATACATATAATGGAATTGAATGGCTTTCAAAAGATATTACAATGCCAACCGAAGAAGAAATCCAAGCAAAAATCGCAGAACTGCAAGCAGCCGAACCAATGAGACTTCTTCGTATTGAGAGAAACCTTTTAATCCAGCAAACAGATTGGAGAGCCACTGTTGACTATCCAAATCCAGACAAACAAGCATGGCTAGACTATCGTCAAGCACTCAGAGATTTACCAGGAACAGCAGACCCACAACTTGATGAAAATGGACAATTAACAAATATTACATGGCCACTATCACCTGAGGAACAATAATGCCAGGAAGTTTAACCTTATCACAAATTTCTACCAATGAACTAAGAGATTTGAATGACAATGTGATGATGAGTGATGGTGTGTTGTCTGCTAATATAAAATTTCCTCATGGAACAACAGCACAAAGGCCAGCAGCAGCTGCTATTGGTGATATTAGAATAAATACAGATTTTAATATATTAGAATATTATAATGGAATAGGTTGGGTTAATTCTAAAAATTCTTATAATCCTGTACAAGGAGATTTAATATTTGAATTAGATGCAAAACATCCTGATAGTTATAGTGCAATCCATGATAGTAGCAATGTAAGATGGAAAAATTTAAGAGACAATAATCTTTCAGCAGTTAGCAATGGCGGTCCAACATATAATGCTACAGATAGATATTTTAATTTTGATGGCAATGATACATTTTCATTAAGTTCAATTGTAAGTGGATATCCTTTTACTGTTACAGTTTGGTTCACTACTGATTCGTGGGACCCAGTTGGTTTTAATCAAATATTAAACATGAGCATAGGAGGACAAAGAGTTAGTTTAGGAATAACCGATAGTTGGGTTGCTGAAGGAGAAATTGCATTGATGTATGGAGGCACTAATCATTGGGGAACTGGATATAATTCTTCAACAATGACAGCAAATACGTGGCATAACATAACATGGGTAGTTTATGGTTCCAATAACACAAATCATAAAATATATTTAAATAATGTTTCTCAAACTATGAACAACCGAGGCGGCGGTCACGGAGGCGCTGCTGGTTGGAATTTGGGTTCTAATAGTGCTTCTGCTGAATACTGGGAAGGTAAAATATCATATTTAGCAATATACGGCAACACTTTATCCTCAGCACAAGTTGGAAACATTTATAATTCTATGGTAGGTATGTATTCATGAATTTTAGAGAACTTGCACTTGACATATTATATCCTCAATGGAGAAATAATTCTATCAATGCACTGAATGATAATGGAGAGTTGATCAATGTGAATTGGCCAGTACCACCGGGAGAAAAATAATGCCAGCAAAACTTTATATAGATGAAATATTATCATCTAGTGTAAATACTTCAATTTCAATATCAAATACTGATATTAAATTGCAACAATTATCTTCCGATCCTGTATCAGCCACAGCAGGACAATTGTATTATAATACTACTGATAATGTAATAAAATTTTATAATGGTACTGAATGGTTGAATGTTTCAGGAGGAGATATTGTTTTAGAAAATTTATCTTCCGATCCTGCATCAGCAAATACAGGACAATTGTATTATAATACCACTGATAATGTCATAAAGTTTTATAATGGCACTGAATGGTTAAATACTTCACAAGGTTCAACTGATCCTAATTTTTTCGAAAATGATGTAGTTTTAACATCATCATACACTATTACTACAAACAAGAATGCTTTAACTGCTGGACCTGTGACAGTTGCAAATGGTGTGATCATCACAGTGCCGGTAGGCTCAACATGGACGATAGTATAAATGGCAACAAGTATAATCAAGACAGATGAAATTAGAAGACTGAATGACCAAGTGTTGATGAGTGATGGAGCATTGACAAGTAATGTTGTGTTTCCTGCTGGTCATGTATTGCAAGTGTTACACACCGTAGATGACAATAATTATACATTTAGTTCTGGTGTGAATGATTGGACTGGTATAACAAATCTTTATTGTGATATTGTTCCAAAATTTTCTAATAGTAAAATAATGATTATGTATACTGCCCATTATGCAGATTATGGAGATGGTGCTGACCCTGGAGCAGTAAATGATAGTGCGCCTAGATTTGCTATTGGTAAAAATGGAACAATTTTATCAGGATACAATCAAGATGGTGGGAGAGGATATGGTGATTTTGGAACATATATAGACATTCAAAATTCATCCAATTTATCTCATTTTGATGGTTCAAATATACGAGAAGATTCTAATGTAGGAACTACATCTAGTGTAAGATATCAAGTCATGGTACGTTCAGGAACAGCAAATGCTTGGGCAAATCAACGATTTTTTATAAATCGCTCATTAAGATTTTCTAACAATCAATGGTATAATGCAAGTAGAATGAGGTCAACTATTACATTATTTGAGGTAAAGCAATGAAGTATTCTATTTCAGATGCAATGATTCGTCTTAGACCTAATTCCAAATTTATTATAATAAATGAAACTCAAGTTATTTGGAATGACTATGAAAGACCACAACCAACAGAAGAAGAAATCCAAGCAAAAATTGCAGAACTAGAAGCAGCCGAACCACTACGTCTTCTCCGTATTGAAAGAGACCGTTTAATTCAACAAACCGATTGGCGCTTTCGTAGTGACCTAACACCAAGTCAAGAATGGATTGATTACTGCCAAGCATTGAGAGACTTGCCTGCAAACAGTGAACCACAATTAGATGAAAATGGAAATCTTACAAATGTTAATTGGCCAGTACCACCAGGAGAGTAACGAATGCCAAGTGCTTTAAGAATCAAAGAACTGAGAGATTTGAATGATAATGTGATGATGAGTGATGG
>Ga0213859_10000349_pt1 | contig 20845 bp, 32 predicted proteins | sample PICome_2_FD_160133 | JGI IMG/M metagenome (GOLD analysis project Ga0213859, IMG submission 160133) | Coastal seawater microbial communities near Pivers Island, North Carolina, United States - PICO304 | ecosystem: Environmental > Aquatic > Marine > Coastal | place: USA: North Carolina...
GCGCGACTCAAAACGTGCCCACAACGCACTGCTGATAACAGGAGCGGGTACGCCAAGATCCACAGCAGCGTGAACAGTCCAACGACCCTCACCACTGTCTGATACTCCCCCATCAAACTTGCTAAGCTCTCTATCGCTCCGTAGTACATCAGCGGTAAGATCAAGCAACCAAGAACCAACCACAGAACCACGACGCCATAACTCAGCAACCTTAGCAACGTTAATGTCGTACTGATAATCTTCTGGAGAATCCATTGGAGCGACTTCAGCATCTCCTGCCTTGACATATTGTGATCCAGCATTTGCTTCATGTAGAATATTAAATCCTTCGGCATATGCTTGCATGATTCCATACTCAATGCCGTTGTGAACCATCTTCACAAAGTGACCAGCGCCTGGACCGCCACAATGCATCCATCCAAACTCTTCGGGATACCATGTAAAGTTGCTGTCAGGTTGAGTCCTGGGGGCAGCGTTGATCCCTGGTGAGAGGGCATCAAAAATTCTCTTACAAGAGGCGACTGCAGTATCTCCGCCACCAACCATAAGACAGTATCCACGCTCCAGACCGTAAACACCACCACTAGTACCACAGTCAAGATATGCGATGCCAAGTTTAGAACAGTGTTCCGCCCTGCGTCTAGAGTCTTTAAAATTGGAATTGCCATGATCAATAATAATGTCGCCTTCACGACAATATCGTAGTAAGTCATTGAGTGTTTCCTCTACAGTCTCGGCAGGAACAACCATCATGAAGATCCCTGGTTGTGGGAAGTGCAGAGTTCCTTCTGCTTCATCTTCACTGTGTGGTTTTGATTTAACTACTTGAACAAGGCTTTCCAGAGAAGTGGTATATCCACTGATATAACCCTTCTCATATTGCTCATTAGCTTTTTTAACATTGTTGCGATACCCATGAACTTCAATACCTTTAGCAATCATGCGACGAGACATTCCCTCGCCCATTCTTCCTAAACCAATAAGACCAACTTTCATTTTCTTCTCCTATTTTTGTCAACATTTCCAGGGAATTGCCGCAGAAGATCTGCGTTCCATTTCTTTTATTAAGTTTTCGTAGTCTCTATACATTCTGTCTCCAGCAATGTAAGATGTCTTTCTTTTTTCCAACGCATCTATGATGAGTCTGTAGTCTTCTTTAGTGAAGTCTGGAAAATAATCTTTGCTCATTTTTCTTTAAATAATTTTTCTACTTGTTTGCGAGCATCAGACATCTTTTTCTTTTCACGTTCAGAATGTTTGTAACCATTCTTTCCATGTAAAATAAAATGTCCCTGACAAAACATAGTCACACCAAAAATAAGTGCCAAGACTATGCCTATCCATTCTATAATTATAATGTTATTTTCAACCATGGCAGCAGCGGTGGTATCACTCCAATGAGTCTAAGCAGACCCTCAGCAAAAAGTGCAAGAACAACCCAACCAACACACATACTGATAATTGAAGCATTACGATTGTGTTTGCGTATGGCATCATCAATCATCTCCTGTACTTCTTCTTTTGTTGTAAACTCGGGAGGTTCTACTCCCTTACCCCAGTTCTTAAACATCAGATCATCTCCATAGCATCATGTAATTCTTTTGAATGGTGTAGTTCATCATTCAAGATCTCAAGGATCTTGTCATCATGTCCATTGAGGGCAAGAAACTTAGCGTAAGTTTCTGCTGCATGGATCTCTACTTCATAAGACAAATGGTATGCAGACTTAGGAGCCACCCAATAATAAACCACGTTGATCCAATAATAGATAAGGACGAGGTGTTTGGCGACAAAGCGATCAATAAAATAAGTATTACCGCCCCTGCTTTCCATGTACTCCAGATGTTCTGTTTCATTGATTGACTGTTCAAAGTGCTGTTTCATTAAAAATAAATGCTCAGGACCGCGAAGTCCCATGCTTTCTCTAAAATGTAGTACACTGAGGAACGCAAAATATGGTGCCCGAGCAATTTCCTCAAGCACCCAGAATCTTTGATAGTCTCTCCCTCTGTAGAAAAAGTCTAAAATTGTCACAGTGATATCTAATACAACTGTGTTAAACTGTTTCATTGAACATGTACCGTTCCGATCATTCCTGCACCCTTGTGAGGTCCACACCAGTAAGTATAGTCACCTGCTTCAGGGAAGGCAACTTCAAAGTCTTCGCCTGGTAACATTGCCAGGGCTTCATGACTTAACTCTGGATGATCTTCTACTACCACATTATGTGGAGGCAGCATGTTGTTGATGAAATGAACCGACTCACCCGCAGAGATAGTGATTTCTGCTGGTTCAAATACTAGATTACCGTTCGCACCCATCTGTACGTCTACAGCCCAAGCAGGTGTAGCAAGAAAGAGTGTTGCTAAGAGAGCAAAGAAAAACTTCATGTAGTTTTGTACGACTACACTATCTATTATTAATTAATCGTTATGTAAAGAATATTTGTTACGACTTCCTAACAGATTCTTCGGGACAATATTCTTCTTGATATGCTTTGAGTTTTTGGATCAGATCATCATACTGTTCCCACATAAATTCAGAACCAGTTTTATCTTTGTAACATTCACATCCTTGAATGAGGCGGTAGATGTCTGTCTGATTAAATCTCATGGTCAAATTTGTAGGTCTTCTCAAGTATAGTTATTTATTCGGGGCTTGACAACCCCATATATAAATGGTATCTTGGTATGGACACTAATGAGGAATCTTATGTATCCCCTGATGTTGGCAGCATCTTTAGTCGCTGCGGCACCGTTTTTAATGACTGAGACTGAGGTAGTTGGTTCAGGAATTCCTGATAACATCGTACCCATTGAGGTAGAACCATTTAATCCATCCTGGCAGTGTGAGGATTGCACACCCAACGAACAGTATGTCCTCGCACAACTCCAAGAACACACCAAAATCTCTGATAGAAACGCCCTGGCAACGATTCTGGGGAACATCAAACAAGAATCAAACTTCATTCCTAACATTTGTGAGGGTGGTGCTAGAGTCTCTTATAGTGAGTGTACTCGCGGCGGTTATGGTCTCATCCAGTGGACCAGCTTAGGACGTTATAATAATCTAGGAAAGTTCTGTGAGAACTATGGATGTGACCCTAGCACTCTAGAAGGACAGACTCGTTATATGATTAACGAATCTGTATTCCAACGCTATCTTCCTGAGTTTGAAGGACGTGGTAAGACAGTGGATCAGTATATGATTCCTGCATACTACTGGTTGGGATGGGGAATCAAAGGTAATCGTCAACTTTATGCATACGATTATCATAAAAAACTTTCTTACACTATGTCATGACACAAAACGACTGGCGCTATTCTGACGAACGTATGGACGTGAGAACACAAGGACTTAATATCCTTTTGAAGAAGTTTGGATCGGAGATCTGCTCTGATGGATCTCCTCGTTACTCTAATCAAAGCATCTATGAATGCATTCATGATTGGGTATCTCAAGGAAACATAAGAACGGATGGCATTGTTGCTTACTATAAAGCATACTATGCGGACCAGTGATCAATTCAAGTTCGGAGGACTTGACAAAACCCCAGTCAATGTCTTAAGATTGTTGAGTGAACTTGAGGGATCATACCAACTCCTCAAGTATATGGGTTTCCAAGAAGACATGGAAACTCTTGACAAAATAAAGAAGAAGTATTATACTATATACTTCAAACTTAAAAAGGGCACTGGGTAGGTGTCCGAGTGGTTAATGGAGGCGGACTGTAAATCCGCTGGCTCTGCCTACGGGGGTTCAAATCCCTCCCTGCCCACCTTGACTCAGTAGCTCAGCTGGATAGAGCAACTGCCTTCTAAGCAGTCGGTCGTAGGTTCAAATCCTACCTGAGTCGCCTCGCCCCCGTAGCTCAGTGGTAGAGCAGGGCTTTTGTAAAGCTCAGGTCGCAAGTTCAAATCTTGTCAGGGGCTTAGCGGGATGGCGACACCCGTGCTCACATCTCCGAGAGAAAAAAGAATCGGAAAACCAACCCATGTGAGAGAGGAGTGGGATCCTCCTTGGTGCCCCCTCTGCTGACGAGTAGAGGGTATTCTCCATTCGCTATTTGCAAATAGCGAACATATTCCCAAGTAGCTCAGCGGCAGAGCCGCCGACTGTTAATCGGCTGGTCGCAGGTTCAAATCCTGCCTTGGGAGTTGCTAGATAGTCTAGCAAACGTTGAACACTAATACTATGATTTCTAGTCAGATACAATTTAGTAAAGAGCAGTTTCCTTTCATGAGTGTTATCACTTGGGATGATGCAATCAAAAAATTGTTTCATGACTATTCTATTGTAGATGGTGTCCGAATTGTTTCCACTGGTGGAAACACTCCCCAATCTTATGTCTCTCATACCAGTTATCGTCCTGGTAGTATTGGTCTTGCATATGATGGTGTTCGTAAAAACTATTCTGTAAACAATTTACATGTTTACATGTCACTACTTCAGAATAGTCATACATTTGGTATGCACAATGATGATGTTGATGTTATGATTGTGCAGGCAATTGGATCAATGAGATATAAGTTTGATGAGGGAGAGGTTCTTATGAATCCTGGAGATGCTGTGTTTATTCCTAAAGGAGTGAATCACTGTCCAGTAGTCTTAGGACCAAGAGTTACTTTGAGTTTTGATTTTCTCGGGTGATTAGCTCAGCGGTAGAGCATCTCGTTTACACCGAGGCGGTCGGCGGTTCAATCCCGTCATCACCCACTAGATAACTTACAATTATGACTGAAGAAATTACCAGAGCAGAATTTTTTGACAACGATCCCCGAGCACATGAGATCGGGGAAGATGATAAGATTAATGATTGGTTGGAGGGTAGTGTTCAACCAGTTTTTCCCACAAGAATTGGTAAGTTTCATGTCTCAGAAGAAAAATATTCTTCAATTCACGATGATATTAAACCAAAAATATATTCTCATCTAGAGTATTTAAAGAAGAAAGGATTGATTCAGGACAAAGAATCTTATAATCTGTTTGATGCCAAGAAAGATGGGTGGACTAGTTTTTATGGTAGAAGTCTACTGGAAATACCAGAGTTCTATCCCATCATTAATTTGATTCATGAGACCATATATAGATCTATGAATCATGCACATGGTTCTAATGATTATCTTATTGAAATGAACTCATGTTGGTTTACTGTCTATGAACAGAACCAATGTGTTCCATTTCACACTCACCCTGGATCTTATTTGAGTGGTGTTTATTATTTCCAAGCAGAGGGAGACTGTGGTGATATTGTATTCAAAGATCCTATTGGATGCATGAAGGATATGGTAATGAATAGTTCTCCGATGAAGGTAATGGACTCTTATGGAGTTCTTGCTATCAAACCTAGAACAGGAATGCTTCTTTTATTCCCATCTTGGTTACCACATGAAACTAGACCAAACCCTTATGATGATAAAGATAGAATTATCTTTAGTTTTAATTTACACTTAGGAACAAAAACCAAACCCAAATTTAAGTACTGATATGGATTCATTTATTCCCGTAGACAAAGTAGAATCATATGTTGATTCTGCTAAAAACCTTGAAGATCTTCCTTTGTTGCAACTCATCAAGGATATGGAAGATAAGTATGGAGTTGATACACATATGGTGATTGAGTGTATGCCAATTGCTGGAAGAGAATCTGATGATCCTGCTGCAACAAAACTTGCTACTGAAGAAGATGTGGTATGGTATGTTGAGTTTAGAGATGAGAAATATATGTTTGAGGACTTCTGGGAAATGAGATTCCACATGCTTAATAGTTTTGAATAAATAATGAAATCAGAAAAGATCAGAGAAGAGTTTAACGAAATCAAACTTGAACTTGCTTACATAAGAGGTATGATGACAAATGTTAATTATCAGATGCAAGAATTGCGGGAAGCAATTAGAAAGTCATCCAACAAAGATGAAGAGTTGCGGGTGCGAGAACTATACGAGCATCCGTGGTACAAGTATAAGCGGGAAGAACTTATCTCTAGTGGAAATTATTCAGAACCACAAAGAGACGATCTCTCCGACATTTAGTAAGGAAGATCTTGCGTACCAAGAATCTCGTCGTCAGAGGACGGTACGCAAACTTGACTTTGAAGTCAGGTGAACCTCGGGCATTAGTTCAGTTTGGTAGAACGCTCGCTTTGGGAGCGAGAGGTCGTAGGTTCAAATCCTACATGCCCGACTTTATAAATATCATCAATTATGGAATATTATTCTGTGGATCACTGGCAAGAAAACTTTGATGAATTGTTTGAAAGAGTGGAGAATGGTGAGAGTATCGGCATCATTAGTGAAAACAATGAAAAGTGTGTTATGATGCCTTATGATGATGAACTCATCAAACTATATACTGAACTGAACAACGAAGCGCAATGAAAATTTTCCTTGATACTGCTGACTATGCTGCTATTGATGACCGATATGAGACTGGTTTGATTGATGGAATTACAACCAATCCAACTCTAGTGAGAAAATCGGGTTGTGATTATTTGGATTTCATCAAAACCTTATCAGCTCACTTTTCTTTTGAAAGCATCTCCGCCGAAGTTGATGGAAACAATGCCGATGAGATGATTGATAATGCTCAAAAATATATTTCAATTGGTCCTGAAGTTACAATCAAACTCCCCCTTACTAAAGATGGTCTGATTGCATGTAAGATTCTTAGTGATGAAGGAGTTAAAACTAACGTTACTCTATGCTTCAGTGCTGCTCAGGCAGTCATGGCAGCGAAGGCAGGTGCTACATACATCTCTCCATTCGTTGGTCGTATGAACGATAATTCTTTTAGTGGTGTTGAATTAGTCCGTGCTATTGGAGGACTGTATGCTCAACATCGTGTTGAAACTAAAGTCCTCGCTGCAAGTTTGCGTGATGTCCACCATGTGTCACGCTGCCTTCTCTATGGTGCTGATGTGGTCACACTTCCTGTCACAGTATTTGACAAGATGTATGACCATGTTCTCACCAGAGAAGGTTTGGATATCTTTGAAAAAGATTTCCAAATTATCAACCAACAATAGAGTAAACGTAGAGGAAAATGAAAGAAAGACTTCTCCTTCGTAAATTTCGCGAAGACATTAGCATCCTTGATGATGCTGTTGACGGAGTAGTAAATTTGGAGGATGATTATCCCCATCTGTATAAAAAACTATACGAGTTTTATGATGTTAATGGTCTTCAGTTATTTGGAGATCCAGATGATGATTACGAAGTTGTCCTGACCGAACTAGAGAGGGACTTGACGAACCTCATGGACCCTGCTATGATTTCAGAGTTCTGATTCATTGTTGGTATGACCGAGGTTCTCCTTGAACGTGAAGGTTATCGTTTTGTTGACGTTGGTGTAATTGAGTTGAACGGTATGCGAGATTTTCGTTTACAGAAACAAGACTATTACACCAATCGTTGGCGTGATATCTATTTGTTTGATAATCAAATGCAGTGTCTTCTTGCTATGGAAGACATTGAATATGCTAAATGGTTGGACCCCGACCGAGTTCCATGCTACGTTAAAGACAATGCCTCTTAATAACACTCCATTACAATGGAATAATAAAACAGAATTTGTTCCCGCTAATCCAAAGGAAAAAACAATGTCCACATATGATTATCTTTCTAATGCTGAGACAGAGCTTCGTAATGCTCTGAAGACAGCAGTTGATCTTGATGGTGTTAATGAAATTCAAAAAGTTGTTAACACTCTTGCTGCAGTGAATCAACTCAAGAACGGTTACAAGTATAAGGTTGATGAACAAAAGAGTATGATCTCTGAATATGATGAGATCAAATTTGATTCTAGTACTTACTCTCCAGACACAATCAATTTTGGTGGAGATGAGAACACACTCATCTTAGGATGAACATAATTACATTTGGTACATTTGATTTATTTCACATCGGTCATCTTAATATTCTAAAAAGATGCATTGAGTATGCCGATGGCAACAATCAAGTGACAGTTGGGGTATCTACTGATGAGTTTAATTATTCTAAGAAGAAAAGATATCCCATCTGCTGTCAACATGATAGACTAGAGATAGTCAATAACATCAAAGGTATTACAAATGTTTTTTACGAAGAATCTTTAGAGAAGAAATTAGAATACTGCATACAATATAATGCTGATGTTCTAATCATGGGTGCTGATCATACTGGTAGATTTGATTATTTGAAACAACATAATATAGATGTAGTTTATTATCCCAGGACTAAAGGTATTTCTACCACAGAAATTGTAAAGAAAACCATAATCAATGTCACTCCTTTCCTCAAAATTTAAAGAGATTACAGACAATTGTCCAGTATCTGCAGAACCATCTTTGGTGATGCCTACATCTCAAATGTGTACGGAGAGTCAGTTCTACGAGCAAGTGTATAAAGATGCTTGCTTTGAGATTAAAGAGCAACCCCGATCCCACAGGAAACAGTGGGAGTTTTGTTATATCATTCAGGTATTAAAACATTACGGTCTTCTTAGATCTCGTAGTTCTGGTATTGGTTTTGGTGTGGGGGAAGAACCACTTCCCTCACTGTTTGCTAGTTATGGTTGTAAGGTTCTGGCAACTGATCTAGATGTAAGTGATGCTGCTAACAAAGGATGGGTCGCTACAGATCAACATCTCAGAACAAAAGAAGTTCTGAACAAAAGAGGAATCTGTGACGAAGAATCTTTTAATAAGTTAGTCAACATTGATTATGTTGACATGAATAATATCCCAGATAATCTGGGTAAGTTTAACTTCACATGGAGTTCATGTGCTCTAGAACATCTTGGTAGTATTGACAAATCCCTTGACTTCATAGTAAACTCTACGAAGTTACTCAAACCAGGAGGCATCGCTGTTCACACTACAGAATTAAATGTCTCTAATGATGTGCTAACTATTGATAACCAGAACACAGTTCTTTTGAGAATCAAAGATTTCAATAATCTTTCTAGGAAACTAGTTAATCATAAAGACATTGCTCTAAGTCCATTCAATTATTTTGCAGGGTATCAACCACTAGATACTCACATTGATCTTCCTCCGTACTCTTCAGATAAACATTTGAAGATTGCTATGGCACAGTATGTAACCACATCAGTTGGTATCATCGTTAGAAAATTATTCTGACGATCAGTCCCGAGATGACTCAAAACTCGCTCTGGTCGGGATGGGTTTAACGACCCCTCGGAGTTTCCAATTTCTCTAAAAAATTGGTGGTGCGGATGGAGCTATACTCCCGCCTGGTTTCTAAGTTCCAGTTAAAAATTTAGTGGTGGATCCAAAAGACCCCTTCCGTGTGGTTGTTTTCCTGTTTAGCAACTGAAATAATAAAACAGGTGGCGAGCCTGAGCACCCAAACATTATGTCAAAGAATGGTATTGTAGTATCAGTTACATCTGGAATTGATAAATCAATTGCGAAAATTATTAAAACGCAATTGCAAGATCTTCCTCTTAAAAGTGCTACACTTGATGGAGAATATGTAGATGGTTCAGAAAGAAATTCTCAAGTTTCTTGGATTTCTAAAACTCATTGGGTTGCTGGACTGATGTCACATTATGTGAATCTTGTGAACGATCAATACTATCATTATGATCTTCGTTCCTGGGCACAGAATATACAATATACTGTATACAATGGTCAAGGAACTGGATACAAATGGCATAATGATTATCAAGAAGCCCTTGAGGGCGATAACCTGTGGAGAAAATTAACTATAAGTTTATGTCTGGATGATGAGTACGAAGGAGGAGAACTTCAAGTCTTTACTCCCAGTTGTGAAATGCATACTTATAAAATGAACTGCGGTGACATTGTAATTTTTTCATCTGATATGATGCATCGTGTGAGACCACTTAAATCTGGACTTAGAACATGTTTAGTTGGGTGGTATGCTGGTCCTAAATTCAAATAACCCTCTCTGGGTTTTTACTGCGGATGTAGCTCAACGGTAGAGCTTCTGCCTTCCAAGCAGACGGTTGCGCGTTCAAATCGCGTCATCCGCTTTTTATAAATACTTTGAAGGAAAGTATAACAGGGCATGTAATGTCAAAGATATTAGTTGACGAACTAGTCAATCTAGCTGGAACAGATAAAGTAACTTTTGCTGAGGGACTTAAAGTTTCTACTGGTGAAACGATTGAACTTGATGGTGCAACCATAACTCTTGATACTGGAGTTGGTCTAGATGATCAACTGCTCGCGTCTACTGGTGCTGGTCTGAAGTGGGTTACATTTACTAATACAAATACTACATATGATTTTGCTGCATCTGGCGCAGCAGTAAATGATGTCAGACTTAGACTCACTGCTGGTGGATCTGGTTCGGGAACTGACGAGGTAGTTCTTCAGGGTGCTGGAGATACTACAGTAAATCTCAGTGGGAATGTAATTACAGTAAGTTCCACTGACGCTAACACAACATATGATTTTACATCAACAGCAGTCACTTCTGGTGTTGCATTTCAACTCGTAGGAAATGATAGCACGACAGATGCTGTTAATCTTTTAGAAGGATCTAATATTAATATCAGTAGATCTGGAAATGATATTACCATCTCTACAATTCTTTCGGGAACAGTAACTGGTCCTTCGTCCGCCACTGATGGCGCAGTTGTTTTATTTGATGGAACTGCTGGGAATTTATTAAAAGATTCTTCGCTAACTGTAGATGTTGGTGGAAATCTTACTACTGCAGGAGCAATTACAACTGCATCTGGAACTGCAAGTTTGATTACATTCCGTTATGATCAGACAGGCAGTTTCCCAAATGCTAATTCTTATCAGGGTGCTCTCGCTTACTCTGATAATAATAACGCAATGTATTTTGCGAGTGGGAACTCTTGGTATCAGTTAGCAAGACTGATTGACATTGTTCCTAATACAGATACAACTTATTCTGTTGGATTAACTGGAAGTAATTTTGGTCTGCTCACACTATCTGACTCCAATGGTGTTACTGATAGTGTTGAATTCTATAGAAATGTCTATGGTAGCATTGAACTTGAAAGGTCTGGTGAAGAACTATATTTTGATGGTAGAGTATATGATCTGAGTGCTGTAACTGGAGGTGGAAATGCTGCTACGCTCAGACTAACTGGTCTTAATCATGATCGTGCTGGTTCTATTACTGCCACAACCACAGATGATATTTCTTTTGCTGGTGCTAATGGTATTACAGTTACAAGAACTGATGCCAACACCATTACGATTGATGGAACTGGTGCTGGTGGTGGAACTGCTTATACAGATAGCGATGCTAAAGACGCCGCTGCACAATCAATCTTAAATGGAACTCATCTAGGAATTTCGTTTACATATGATCAAGCTTCACAATCACTTAACAGTGTTGTAACTGCTAGTGGTTCTGGTGGTGGAGGTGGTACTGCTATTCTGTATGATTTCTATGGTTCTAATGTTACATCAAACCAAGTAATATTAAATCTTGATCCATCTACTGGTACTACTGATACTGTAGAGTTTGCGGGTGCTGGTGGAACAACTGTATCGTGGGATTCACAGACAAATAAAGCAACCATTCAGAGCGACCAACCAGTTCAGTCTGATTGGAACAATACTGATATTAATAGTCTGGCATTCATTCAGAATAAACCAACAATTCCTACGGCATATACATTACCTGCCGCTACGACAACAACTCTGGGTGGTGTTATTCCTGATGGTACAGGTATTTTATTAACAAGTTCGGGAGATATTTCAGCAACACTTGATTCTATCACTGATGCTGGTAATAGCACTACGAATGATCTGTCAGCAGCAGGACTTACTTTAAACACTAATTACACTACAGTCTCTGGTGCCACAGGTGACATTAAGAGAATTGGCGATCTTCCATATTATCATGACGGTACTGACTGGAGATTATTCTATCTGACTGGAGAACCTACTTCAGCAGCACAAACTGATGTTAACTTTGATGATGTTCAAGTCCGTCTTACTGGTGCTACGGGTGGTCACAGTAGTGATTACATCTATAACTATGTTACTGGTAATTGGTTCTTTAAAGGTGGTAATGCTACCGTTGTTTCTTCTCCAGTAAAGTATGGTACTAATGCAATTCAGTTTGATGGTTCATCACAGAGTTATATTAGTGTTGGATCAAAAGGTCCTGAAGAATCTCCTGTTTTATATTCCCTTGCTGATAACATTAGGGGATCTACCGCAAAACGAGGTGGATTCCCTGACTTTAGTGGAGACTGGACTGTAGAATTGTGGGTTAGATTTGATGATCTGAGTTCTACTGCTGATAATCCTGGTATTTTCTCTCTCACAAAGGGTGCTGGTCAATATGTTGGAAAGGGTGTAGGACTCTCACTGCTAAGAACCAATCTGACTGAGACTTACTGGAAACTCGTATGGACTAATAATCTTTCCGCAACTCAACAGGGTGATACTCCAACAATAACAGATCTCTCAATTAATAGTACTGCTTGGCAGGAAGATACATGGTATCATATTTCTGTTTCTCGTCGTGCTTCGGATGGAAGACTGTTTGCACATGTAAACGGCAGTCACGCCAGCACCCTCACCGATCCCTATGATACGAATCTCAATGTAACTATCACGGATGATGAATGGGTCTACTATATCGGTCAAAATGCCTCACAGGCATATGCATCATGGAATACACTTACATATCATGATTATCTGAGAGGATATGTAGATGATGTAAGGTGGACTGATTATCTTAGATACGATGACACCGATTATACTGCTCCAACTGAAGCATATCCTATTACTGCTCCTGCTCCTCCAACAGTAGATCCTGACTGGGATAATGTTATATTGAGATATACATTTGATAATAGCTTTAATGATATTGGTCAGTATGAGATCAGCTCAATAATAAGTAGTTCAACATATATCAAACGTGCGATCACTCCATTAAAGTATGGCACTAATGTGTTAAGCTCTACAAGTCCTGTTGGTTACCTTAGAGCTGAAGACACGAGTTATAGAATTAGATTCGGTGCGACTTGGACAGTAGAATTCTGGGTTAATCTTAATAGTGTTCCTGTTACGTTAGGATATAGAAATTCTTTCTGGGGCACTAGCAGCGATAGCGGCGCTGAGCAGGAGGTTGGTTTCGGTTTGGAAGCTTACAGTCCTGGTACTGATGAGTACAGATTCTATTGGAGAAATGGCACTACTGCTATTGAGATGCATCATGATAGTTTTAGTGCCTCATATTTACAGGGGTCTTGGCATCATGTAGCGGTTACTAGAGATTCTCAGGGTGACTTTAGAGTCTATCTTGATGGATATCGTTTAAGATATAATGCTGCGGACGATGATTACTTTAATGATACTAACATTTCAAGTAGTATTAATACTGATAATCAATTTAGATTTGGACATCCCAGAGATGATGTTAATGGTCAGGAGGATGGTTTTGATGGATTCATTGATGACTTCAGATTTACTACTACTGTAAAATATACTGATAACTTTACACCTCCTTCTGGTCCACTTCCTACAACAGGAACAGTAACCTCAGATTCTGGAACGCCAACTACACAATCAGTTGGTCTTACTGAACGTACAGCACTTCAGGGATCCGTAACACTGGATAATAATGTTTCAGGAAACCTAAATATAACAGGATATAAGGCATATACTTTGCTTAAAGTTGAGACAGATGCTGATGCTTGGGTGAGAATCTACACTGATGATGCTGCTAGAACAGCAGATCAGAGTAGAAATGAAGGATCAGATCCTGTTCCTGGTACTGGTGTTATTGCAGAGACTAGAGGATCTGGAGTGATTCAATTGAATCCTGCTCCTCTTGGTTATAACAATGATTCACCTAACATTACTGATACAATATATACTGCAGTTACCAATCGTTCTGGTGCTGCCGCGACCATTAACGTAACCCTTACCGCAATTAGATTAGAGGCATAAGATGGCAATTTTAAAGAACACAGTTCTCGTCAATAATGGAAACACTGGTTGGACCACCAGTAATGTATTGGATGCCCTGGAAGAGGCAGTCGCTGATCTGAACTGGAACAGTGGCACTCAAAGGAATGGGGTTCCGACAACTGCTATAGCTCCTGGCGATTATCGCCCTGGCGCTGAAGCAGGAGAGTGGAATCAAAATTGGGTAAGATGTGGTGGACCTGCAGTTACTACCAGAACTAATGAAACCCATAATTATGCTGTAGCGGATACAGGATCAGCATATTACTTTCAAAAATATTTTGCTGTAGCTGCCACTGGAGTTAACGTTTCTGCTGATCTTTTAACTATCAATCAGCATTCTCTGCAATTTGGAGATACAGTAACTTTCTATGCTAGTGGAGATACAGATGGTGGAGATCCTACTGGAGGATCACTTTCAAATGGTCAGACTCTTTATGTAGTTCCTTACGATGCTACTCGCATTAAAGTTGCTGATTCTGCTCAAAATGCTGAACTTGAAATTTTTCTAGATCTTACGGTTCAAACATCTTTTTGGTTACTGGATGATCGTCATACAGACAACACAAACATCTATCCAGATTTCATGCAGGGAGATGTTCTGTATCTCTGGTCCTCTACTGATTTACTTTCAGATCTTGGTATCTCTCATACTACTGTTGCAACCAATAATCCAATGTTCTTACAGGACACTGGTGGTGCTTATGATGCTGACAGAGTAATTAATTACGATAACTATCAAAATCAAAGTCAAAGATATTTCCCAGGCACTAATAATGGCGATGGTGGAACCGTTAATATCAATGTTCCTGTCAATGGTGGAGGTAGAACTACTTTTAATGATACTTTTGTTTGGAATACTTATAGATGGGATCAGACTCATGACAACGTTCGTTGGTCTGGTGGTGATACTGGTTACTGGTGGGAATATCCTAACTTTACTTCAGTAGAATATCATCTTGTAAGTCAAAATGATGCTACCTATTCTGTAGAGATTACTATTCAACCCAACGCTCAGATGGGTCAGTATGCTTGGGCAACTCCTCCTCATTGGGACTATACTGTTCCTGCTTCAGGTACTAGATCCACATTAGATCTTCGTTTCTATAGAAGGTCTGATGGTTATCTTTATGGAGTGAACGTTTTAAATCTTGATGCAACTGGATGGTCTGATGATGAAGTGTTCACAGTTCCTGGTGATCAGATTGGCGGAGTATCTCCAGACAATGATGTTACATTTGGAGTAAACACAAATGAAACTTCTACCAATGCTAGAGATGGTATTCCATGTCTTAAGGTTACAAACATTGGTGCTGGTGTAAATGCTTATCAGAAATCACATACAAACGGTACAATTGTTTTTAGACTTGAGAGTGATGCTAACAAGAAGTTCGGAACCACATATTACTCCATAAAAATTAATGACGATCATGAACTTGTTATTAATTCTGGGATCGGAGATGTTCACAATGTTCTCAGACAATCTTCAACACTGACACATAAAGATCTGTGGTTGCTGGGTCACTGGAGAGATTATACATTAGATTTGCATGACACCATGCGATTCCCTGGGTATGTTGGATTGGATATTCCGAGTGCTCAGAATAGATGTGTATTCAATAATAGAGGTAATCAACGATTGGATTATGCAACAACCTCAACTCCAACAGCATATCCTCTCAAGCTTGTTACATACAGGGCACAGGCACCACAAGATACTGATTATGTAGTCTTCCAATTTGTTCAGACAATTAACGGAGACGATCTTCCATATGCTACTTGGTTCTTCCATAAAGGAACTCAATATGGAAATGGTATTTGGGACAGAGATGATTGTTTAGTATCATCGTGGACAACTATCTACCCTGATACTAATGAAGCAATTACTTTCTCTACTAGAGTGAATCAGTATTCATCTCGCGAGGAAGATGATACTCTTGATAATGAAGGTGAAAGTGTTACTCGCGAAGGTCTTTATGGATATCTAAGAGGACCAAGCGATAATGATGCTATCAGTTATATGGTTCAAAACAATATGTATGAAGATAATTTCCATGGTTACGTTGGATATTATCAGACAGGAAGCAGCACTGTACTCCCATACTTCAGGCATGATGATTATGATGAGCGTCAGTATAGTGTAAACACTAACAACTCAGCAAACAATAATGATTTTGTTGGTAAACTTGGTGTAGGATCAGCATCTAATTTCTATAGACCACTTAAAGGTCTTCCTCTCGCTATGGGACTGGCACCACAACCATATTATATGCCAGATGATTTTGTTTGTATCATGTTCAATATCAATCCTGGACAAATTATTGTAAGTCCTGGTGATACAATTGAGATCAGTCCATCTGAAATCTACGAAGTTATTTGTAGATCATATGTTAATAGTGCAACATCATATGATGGAATTTCACAGAACACTAGTAAAGGTATCGTATTCGCAGCGAGGACAACCTGATGGCAGCATTAACACTTGGAACACCAGCACTTGATAGTGCGGTCACTGGTTTTAACACATCACAGTTACAACCAAGTAGTGTAACTGATATTGATATAGAGGACTACAATAATATCTGGACCACTAGTATCACTAGATTATATGATCTTCAAATTGATAGTGTACTTCCAGCAGGGATTGGTATTCAGTCAGCTGATGGTGCGCTGAATTACACTGGAGTTAGTGGATCACTTAGACCAGCATATGGACAATTATATCCTAGAGGTTATTAAAAAATGTCAAGAATTAAAGTAGATGAGATTGTAGACTTTGCAGAGACTGGTCCTGTCACAGCAATTGAAGGACTTACAGTTTCCTCTGGTAAAAAGTTTAGAGTTCTTGGTGTGAGAACCATCACTAATGCTAATGACACGGGTGAAGAGGGAGAGATTTGCTGGGATGCAGACTACATTTATGTGTGTGTCGGGACAGATACCTGGAAAAGAGTAGCAATTGCTACTTGGTAGGGCTTGACAAACCTTTAGATTTACTATATAATATTGTAGTAAATCTTTACAAAGGAGACATGACTGTAACAACTAATGAATACGGACAGAATAATCTGTTCGCTAAAGAACCACAAATGGTTGTGGAAGATTACAATCGTAAGGGTCTTGACTCTCCTAAGCAATACATTGAACGCTACAACGGACGCTGGGCGATGATGGGCATCATCTCTGGCTTCCTTTCCTATGCCATCACTGGTAAGTTCTTCTTCGGTATCTTCTGAGGCTTGACAATGGTACAAATTTTGTTTACAATTACTTCTGTTGCCTTCTTCGTTTTGTTGGCAGCATCTGTTGAAAAAATTTGTGAAACTTATTGATGAATAAATTCTATCTGTTTTCAAAACAGTCGTGCGGTCCTTGTGCCCTTGTTGACAAATACTTCAAGGGTGTTAAGGATGAACGCATTAATGTTATTGAGAAAGTAGATCTTGAGGACTTCAGCGATGTGCCAATTCCCCAAGAGAATCTTGATCTTGCATCTAAATATGGTGTTACTGCAACACCAGTTCTTGTCATCGTAAAAGGTGATGATGATGATTGTGTGCTTGAAGAAAAGGTTGGTGGTATGCAGATCACTCAAAACATTAGAACTTTACTAGAAAAATATGCCTAATCCAGATGCTCTCTGGCAGGACATGCAGAAGCTTGATGATTTGTATGAAGAGCTACTGTGGCATCCTGACGATGAGTTACAATTTACTCACGATGGCAAACGTGTCATCATCTTTAACAAAACACTAGAGGACAAAAACAATGACTGATAAAGCAGAAAAGTGGAATGGTCGTGCAGCAATGATCGGATTCGTTGCCGCCGTTGGAGCATACTTCACTACAGGACAAGTAATTCCTGGTGTATGGTGAGGGCTCACTGACATTATTAAGCATTAATGCTTACTCAAAACTAAATATCTTTTTTAACTACTCATGGCACTACTAGCAACATCGCTGATTCTTTTAGGAACTTTCTTTGGAGCAGCAATGATGACACAATCTGGTGAAGAGTCTTAAGATTAATTTTACAATCTAAATCCCTAAATACCCTCCATGGAGAGGGTATTTTTATGCGCGTAGTTCACGTTTGGATTCTTAAGCATGATGGATCTACCGAGTGGTTTACAATTCCATGGGGCAAGGCACATCTTGATGAGGTACGCAAGAATGGGGTCATTATATTCTCTTCATTTTGATATGGCTGACACAGCAGTTATCCATGACTAGAGTATGATTAACCCATAACGCACTTACTAAAATGAACGACCGAGAATTTTCCGATCTGTCCATGACTAGAGCGGAGTGCCCGAAGTGTGGCGCTGTCTGGATTAATGGACAGCACTACTGGTCTGGCACTGGTGTCAAGGGAAACGATCTAGATCTTGCTGGTCTTGTGTGTAATAAACTCGGAAACCACCAGTGTATAAACCCCAGACGTGGAGACGACGGAGGGGATACCTGGGAAAAACGCATGGAAGAATTAGACGCACTAGACTCAGAAAATGGTCTGAATTGGGGTTGACAGATCCCAGAGTAGAGTGGTATTATATATACATCAACACGTTAAGGAACGTAACGTTTCTTGAACCGTTGTAACACCCCAAACCGAGACCTATAGGGTGTATAAATCACGTCTCTCATATCCTGTCTAAGGGTGACAGGAAATAGTAACTCCACCATTTCCCTGATGGTCTTACTTTTTTAGTTCAAAACAAATGGCAAACTCTACTCTCGTCCAACAACAAGGACAATCTACCTGGGACAATTTTTGTGACTGGGTAACTTCAACTAACAATCGTCTGTATGTCGGTTGGTTCGGAACTCTTATGATTCCTACCCTCCTCGCTGCAACGGTCTGTTTTATCGTAGCGTTCATCGCTGCTCCTCCTGTTGACATTGACGGTATTCGTGAACCCGTCGCTGGTTCACTCATGTATGGCAACAACATCATCTCTGGTGCTGTCGTTCCCTCTTCAAACGCAATCGGACTTCACTTCTATCCCATCTGGGAAGCTGCTTCGCTGGATGAATGGCTTTACAACGGTGGTCCTTACCAGCTCGTAGTCTTCCACTTCCTCATTGGCGTCTTCTGTTACATGGGACGTGAATGGGAACTGTCCTATCGTCTGGGTATGCGCCCATGGATCTGTGTTGCTTACTCCGCTCCCGTCGCTGCCGCCTCGGCAGTCTTCCTCGTCTATCCTTTCGGACAAGGTTCTTTTAGTGATGGTATGCCTCTTGGCATCTCTGGTACGTTCAATTACATGCTGGTGTTCCAAGCAGAACATAACATTCTTATGCATCCTTTCCACATGCTCGGCGTTGCTGGGGTATTCGGTGGATCTCTGTTCTCTGCTATGCACGGAAGTCTGGTTACTTCTTCTCTCGTCCGTGAGACTACTGAAACTGAGTCTCAAAACTATGGTTACAAGTTTGGTCAAGAAGAAGAGACCTACAACATCGTCGCTGCACACGGTTACTTCGGTCGTCTGATCTTCCAGTACGCATCGTTTAACAACTCACGTTCGCTGCACTTCTTCCTCGCAGCATGGCCTGTCGTTGGTATCTGGTTCACTGCTCTTGGTGTTAGCACCATGGCATTCAACCTGAATGGTTTCAACTTCAACCAGTCCATCGTTGAGTCGCAAGGTAAAGTGATCAACACTTGGGCAGATGTTCTCAACCGCGCTGGTCTTGGCATGGAAGTCATGCATGAGCGTAACGCTCACAACTTCCCCCTGGATCTCGCTGCCGCTGAGTCCACTCCTGTTGCCCTCACAGCACCTTCTATCGGTTGATATGACCGATGGTAGTCTACGCCCCGTCGGAGAATATCTGGCGGGGTTTTTTATAGGTATTTCATCCGTTGCAGTTCCCTTACTTTGTGTGATATTATTATGATTGGTAAACTTGAACCAGAAGAAAACGTTATGAGAGACAATCGTTTCACTCAAGATGATCTATGGCACATGATGCAAGATCTCGGTTGGGATGTTCGTCGTGATGAAATCGTTCTTGATATCGGAGGCACACAAGTCTCTGGTATTGATGTGGGTGAAGAATACAATACTAAGTGGCAGTCTCCTAAGGGCACTGTGAAGTATAATAAGGATGCATTTATTGTCATCAAAAACATTTCTCGTTCTCCATTTGAACCTTCTAAAATGACAGAGGGATTGAAAGCACACCATCTCAAAACTGAGAAGGAACTTGCTGCTGAGATTAAGAAGGAGGATGATGCAAAAAATTATGATACTTACAGCAAATGACAGGATTGCCTGAGTTTTTTAAACAGACTTCTGATGAACTTTATGATCGCCATGATTATATGTTAGTTTATAACACTGGTATTGAAGAAGTATTTGACAATTGGGAGTCTGTTCAATTGAAATGGTTTCATTCTATGCCGAATGTCCTGTCACATGTAGAAGTACTTGACAAAAAAACTTCTAAAGGATTCGGATGATTAACAACAACACTCCAGACAAACTTGCTGAGATCATTCGTGATACTTGGCCACAGTTATTCTGGTTAAAAGATTTTAAAAAGGATAAAAAACATGACAACTTCAACGCTAAATCTACCAACACGGGGGTGGTTTGATGTCCTGGATGACTGGCTTAAACGAGATCGCTTTGTCTTTGTGGGTTGGTCTGGACTTCTTCTTTTTCCCACTGCTTATCTTGCAATTGGTGGCTGGCTTACTGGCACAACGTTTGCTACAAGCTGGTACACTCACGGGTTGGCGTCTTCCTATCTTGAGGGTGCTAATTTTCTTACGGCAGCAGTGTCAACTCCTGCTGACTCTATGGGTCATTCTCTTCTTCTACTTTGGGGTCCTGAGTCTCAGGGAGATTTCGTCCGCTGGGTCCAACTTGGGGGACTCTGGGCTTTTGTGGCGCTCC